>WNFV01000019.1_pt1 | contig 250987 bp, 238 predicted proteins | sample 5400101 | NCBI WGS metagenome assembly WNFV01 (sample SAMN13153361, study PRJNA577476) | soil metagenome | isolation source: 115 cm soil or saprolite under grassland replicate 1 | place: USA:California | collected 2016-06-15 | reverse complement strand
TCCCGGGCCACCGCGACGACCCACCGCTGATCCCCCGACCCGGACCACTCCAGGCGCGGCTGCTCGCCCTGCTCAACGTTGATCCACTCCGACTGGCCTGACCCACTCCCATTCATGTGCGGAACACGGGGCTAGCCGGATCAGCAGCCTGGTGTCCGAGAAGGGAGGTCGTCAGCGTTGCACACCGGCGGCGAGCCGGCGCATACCAGCCAACCAGCGATCCGGGTCGCTGGTCTTGTTCGCCAGGTACGTTCCCACTTCGGGATGCGGCAGGATCAGGAACCGCTCGTCGGCAAGCCCACTGATCACCGCGTCGGCTACGTCATCGGCCGACAGCACCGCACCCGATGCGGCCGTTACGCGGGCTCCGACGTGCCCGGCGTCGAGGCCGTCGCGCAGCATTGGCGTGTCCACCCCCTGCGGGCAGAGGGCGCTGACCCGGATACCGCGGCCTCCATACGTGATCGCAAGCCATTCCGCGAAGGCCACCGCCGCGTGCTTGGTGACCGTGTACGGCGCGTCCCCGACCGCGGTGAGCAGGCCGGCGGCGGAGCATGTCTGCAGGAGGTACCCCTCGCCCCGGGCCAGCATGACGGGCAGGGCCGCACGGGCCGCGTACACGTGGGCCTGGACATTGACGGCCCACGACCGCTCCCACTGGGCGTCGGTCGCGTCGAGGCCGGCGCCCGAGGTGATACCGGCGTTGGAGCAGAACAGGTCGAGCCGGCCGTACCGGTCAACCGCCGTGTCCACCAGCCGCTTCACGTCGGCCTCGACGGTGACGTCCGCCGCGACCAGGGTGGTGTCGGTCGTCAGATCGGCGGCGAGCGCACCCATCCCGACAGTGTCAAGATCAGACAGCACGAGGCCGGCCGCGCTCTCCGCGGCGAACCGCCGGGCCAGTGCCCCGCCGATGCCGCCCGCCGCGCCGGTGATGACGGCAACCTTTCCGGTGAGATCCATCGCTTCACCCGCCGCTTTCGCTGGTGCCGGTTCGTGCAGGACGGTACGCAGCGCCGCCGGTCCATGCGAGGCCAGCTGCCGCGATGACTCCTTTACTCGGCCAGTTTATGCTTCGGCCAACCTCGGCAGACGGCTGTCTGAGCAGGCCGCTGACCCGCATGACCTACCGGGGGTCAATGGGGGAGCGATACTGCCGCCCTTGTCAGGCCCGATGCAGGGGCGTACGGGTGCCGTGGCCGCTGGACGTTGTCAGCGGGCAGCGAGGAAGTCGAGCACGCGCTGGGTGAGCAGCTTGGCGGCGTCCGCGTCGTAGGACGGCAGGCTGGAGTCGGCGAACAGGTGCCGATCGCCGGGGTAGACGAACAGCTCCGCGTCCTCGGCCGACTCGACGAGCGCGCGGGCGGCGTCGATGTCACCCTCGCCGGCGAAGAACGGATCGGCGTCCATGCCGTGGATCTGTACCGGCACGCCCGCCGGCCAGGCGGTTCCGAACTCCGAGACGGGGATGCAGGACTCGAACAGCAGCGCCCCCCGCGCGCCGGCCCGGGTCTGCGCGAGCTTCTGCGCCGGCATCACGCCGAGCGAGAAGCCCGCGTAGACGAGCTCGTTGGGCAGCCCGTCCGCCGCACCTACGCCCCGATCGAGCAGGTTGCCGAAGCCCACCTCCCGGGCGTACGCCAAGCCGTCGTCCAGCGTCGCGAAAACGCGGCCGTCGTACAGGTCCGGCGTGTGCGCGGTGTGCCCAGCTCGGCGGAGCTCGTCGGCGAAGGCCAGGACCCCCGCCGTCTGACCCTGCGCGTGATGGAACAACAACACCTCAGCCATGCGGTCCCCCTGGTTTCGGATGGGATCTTGCCACGAACACTCCAATACTTTAGATTGTTCGACAGATGTCGAGCAATACCCGAATCCCGGACTACGACCTGCCCGACACCGTCGAGGTGTCCACACCCGCGCAGCTGCGTGCGATCGCCGACCCGCTGCGGGCCACGATCCTCGACCTGGTGCTCGAGCGGGCCGCCACCGTGGCCGAGCTGGCCACGGCCGTCGACCGTCCAAAGAGTACGGTCGCCCACCACGTCAACGTGCTGTTCGAGGCCGGGATGCTCCGCGTCGTCCGCACCCGGCGGGTGCGCGCCATCGACGAGCGGTACTACGGACGCACGGGCCGCACCATCCGCGTGGGCGTGGTCCGGCGCCCGGGCGACACGACGGCGCCCGTGTGCGTCAACGGTCTGTCCGTGGCGGCGGCCGAGTCGGTGCCGGCCCACGAGGCGGACACGCTCTACACCACGGTGCGCCACGCCCGCATCCCCAAGGAGAGCGCGGCCCAGTTCTGGCGGCGCGTCGAGGCGCTCATCCGGGAGTTCACCGAGCTGCCGCGCTCCGGCGACACGGTCTACGGCTTCATCGCCGGCCTCTACCCGACCGACCACCCTATCTTGCCCGACCCGGACCACGCGCCCGCCGAGGACTCGGACTGAGGGCGCCCACCCGTGCGCGTGAGCGCCGGGAGTGCGGAGGTGTGGAAGGCTGCGGCGGGTCGGCCCGACGACCCGACGACCCGTTGCTCAGATCTCGATCGCTGCCAGTTGGCTGCCGGCCAGCAGGAAGGCACCGGCGCCGTACGCTGCCGTGTCGGTGGGCTGGACGGGCTGGCTGTCTGACGGTTTCGTCGCGGGACCCTGCACATACCCGAGCAGTCCGTCGGGCCGCAACGCCGTGGTCACCATTGCGCTCCAGGCCCGTTCCACCACCGGACGGTACTTCGCGGCCGGGAGGATGCCCTGATTGATGGAGGCGGCGATGGCGTATGTGATCAGCGCTGTCCCGGCAGTCTCCGGTCCGGGGTGGTTGCGCCGGTTGCCGAGGTCGACGTTCCAGAATCCGTCGGCCCGTTGCAGCCGCCGCAGGGTGGCGGCCATGCGAGTGACGATGCGGGTGTACGCGGTCCGGTGCGGGTCGTCGGCGGGCAACACGTTGAGTACCTTCACCAGGCCGGCCATCGCCCAGCCGTTGGCGCGCGACCAGAATGTGTGGGAGCAGACCGCGGTGCTGTCGCGGCCCCACAGGCCCCGATGCTGGTGGTAGAGGCGCTGCTCGGCGTACCGGAACAGCCGGTGCATCGCGTCGAGGTACTCCGGTTTGCCGTCCATCGCGGCCAGCCGGGCAAACGCCGGCATGGCGAGGTTGACGGCCTCGGCGTGATCCCATTCGCGCACCTGACCGGCCTGCGCAGCGGCGGTCTGTGCGGCGACCCGCTGACGCAGCGCGGACAGGGTCTCTGGGACCGGATGGAACCGGTACAGGTCCAGGTATGCCTCGCCGGTGGCGAAGTTCTCCGCCAGGAACGGCCGGTCCGGATCGGTGGGCAGGAGGAACATGTTGCGGCGCGACCACGGCAACGTGTACCCGTTGGTCCTGCCGAAGACGGTGACGTAGGCCAGGTTGCCCATGTTGAACACGGCGTTCTGCCAGTTGTTGGCGCTCTGGTCCGGTCCGTTGGCAATCCAGAAGGTGTCGACCAGTCGCATGGCCTCGATGACCTGGGCCCGGGTTGGCGCCGGAACCGGGTGGGCCGCAGTGGCCGGGACGGCAGAGCTGAGCAGAATGGATGCGACCGTGCTCAGGGCTATCGCGACTCCCCGTGCCCGCATGGTTCTCCCTAACCCCAGGCCAATGACAACTCTCGATATAAGGCGCTCGGTCCGGGAATGTCAACGCCGCTTTCCGTCCCACGCCCAACGAGCCCGCTCACAGCGGGGCGCCGAACCTGACGACCTGAGAGGAGAACCGCGGGCCGGATCGCGGCGACGGACGCGATCTCGAAACAGGCGCCGTTAACATGTGGCGGTGATCGATGCAGCGGAAGGGTCGGCCGGCGTCGGCGAGGTCGGTGCGACGTTGGGCGTGGAGGAGGAGTTCCACCTTCTCGACCCGGCTACCGGGAACCTCGTCCCCGCCGCACGCCGGGTGCTCCGCCGCGACCCGACGGATGCCGGACCGGAACTGCAGCGCAGCACCGTCGAGACCGCGACCGGGATCCACGCGGGGCTGGAGGACCTGCGCCGGGACCTGCTGGCCCGGCGGCGGGAGCTGGCCGAGGCCGCGGCAAGCATCGGCCTGGCCGTGGCAACCGTCGGCACGGTACCCGCGTCGGGTGGCCGCACCAGCCGCGTCTTTCCGGATCGGCGGTACGAGTGGATGGCGTCGGAGTACCGCCAACTCGTCGACGAGCAGCAGGTGTGCGCGTGCCAGGTGCACGTACGGGTCGACGACCGGGATCTCGCCGTGCGGATCACCCGGCGGATCCGCGCGTGGCTGCCGGCCTTGCTGGCGATGAGCGCCAGCTCGCCGTTCTTCCAGGGTGAGGACACGGGTTACGCGTCGTACCGCACGGTTGTCGTGTCGCGCTGGCCCACCGTCGGTCCGCCGCCGGACTTCGCCTCGGCCGAGGAGTACGACCGCACCGTCGCGGCATTGATTCACAGTGGAGTGATCAGCGATGCCGGCATGATCTACTTCGACGCCCGCCTGTCGGCACGCTATCCCACGGTCGAGATCCGAGTCGCCGACGCGTGCCCATCGGTCGACGGCGCCGTTCTGATCGCGGCCCTGGCACGCGCGCTGGTGGTGACCGCCGCACGTGCCGATGTCACGACCGACGACCAGCAACGGACCGCCATCCCGGAGAGCCCCCAGGTACTGCTGCGGGCCGCCACCTGGCGGGCGGCCCGCTCCGGTCTCGACGACCATCTGATCGACCCGCGGACGATCCGGGCGGTACCCGCCGCGGATGTGATCCGGGCGCTGCTCCTCCACGTCCGGCCGGTGCTGGAGGAACGCGGCGAGTGGGAGGTGGTGGCCGAGTCGAGTGCGGCGCTCCTGGCCGGCGGCACGTCGGCGCGCCGCCAGCGCGAAGCGCTGCGCCAGGGCCGATCCCTGGCCGCCATGGTCGCAGGGCTCGCCGCCGAGACGGCCGCCGGCTAGTGTCCTGAGCCGCTATCTGCCGTAAACGACCGGGTATGGGTCACCAGAACGTGCCAACCCCGCGACGGTACGTGCACGCCGGCATCACGGGCGCCTACGGTTCGCTCACACCGGGGGGTAGGTAATCACCTGGGAGTCACCGTGATCCGAGTCCTTCTCGTCGAGGATGCGCGAGTCAGCCGTGGCGGGCTGGCCGAGCTCCTCGCGCGGGAAGCGGACATCGCGGTCGTCGGGCACCTGGGCTTCGAGGACGGCCTGGTGTCTCTGGCCGTGCACTTCCGGCCCGCGGTGGCGCTTCTCAACACCGGCTACATGGTGAGCCAGATCCTTCCGGTGGTCGGCGAGTTACGGGTCCGGCTGCCGGGGTGCGCGGTGGTGATTCTCTCCGATCCCGACAAGCGGGGGATGCTGCCGCCACGGCGCCGCGCGGCGGAGTTGAGCTTCCTCGTCAAGAGCACGCCGGTGCCGGTGCTGGCCGAGGCGATCCGGCGGGTGGCCCGCGGCGAGCGGATCGTCGACCCACGCCTCCAGGTGGCCTCGATCGGCGCCGACAAGGCGGTCACCACCCGGGAATGGGAGGTGCTCGGCCTGGCCGCGCAGGGCGAGTCGGTCGCCGACATCGCCGGCCGGCTCTACCTTTCCCTGGGTACCGTGCGCAACTACCTCTCCTCGGTCATCAAGAAGACCGGTGCCCGCAACCGTCTCGACGCCATCCGCATCGGCCGCAAGCAGGGCTGGCTGCGATAGTCACGACCGCCGCCACGCGCGGATGTAGTCCACCCGCTTGACCGCCGTCGTGACCGCCTTCCCGGGCGGATCCGCCGTGTGCACCGCCAGGTTGGTGATGATGTTCGTCATCCCGTCCGACGTGGCGGCGGTACGGCACACCTCGGCGCCGTCGACGTACCACGTGGTACCCGACGGTTCGATCGCGGCGGCGTACGTGTGCCAGTCCGCGGCTGGGTCGAAGCGCGGGCGCCAGCGGCAGGTACCGGACCCACCCGAGTGCTGGGTGAGCTCCAGCTCGTGCCGGTTGGCCGAGTAGAACTCGTAGACGTCGGTCTCGACGTGCGCGTCCACGCCCGACGCCTGCCAGGTCCAGAACGCCGGCCAGAACCCCTTCTGCGCCGGCAGGACCGCGTGCTCCTCGAGGTAGCCGTACTGGAACGTGAACGCCGGCGCGCTCGACAACAGGCACGACGTCCAGTCGTACCGCACGCCCGACGGCGCCGTGAACCCCTGCCGCCGCGCGGTCATCGCCAGCTCGCCGCCGGACACCACACAGTTGGCGGCCTGGTTCCACTCCAGCTGGTCGTTGTCCTTGTTGCCGTGCCCGTCATCGGCCTCCGCGCTGGACTCGTCGGTCCACTTCGACCGGTCCAGCGAGCCGCCCTCGAACTCATCGCTGAAAACCAGCTCCCAGTCACCGCCCTGACCCACCGGTCGCGGTGGCGAGTCACCGGGCGGCGCCGGTGCTGCGGCGCGTGGCACGTCGGCCGCCCGCGCGCCGTACGTCGCCAACCTCAGCACGGGTACCGCGGAAAGCAGCGCGACCACGACGGCGGCCCCCCCGATGACGAGAATTCTCCGTCGGTTCATGGCGCGCTCCTGCACAGGGCGGGGGAGAAGGTGAAGGGCAGCCGCCCGATCCGGTGGTCGAAGCTGGACGCGACCAGCTCCGGTGGTGCGGTGGCCCGGATGTCGGGCAGGCGGGTGAGCAGTTCGCGGAAGAGCACCACCAGCTCCTGGCGGGCGAGGAAGGCGCCGAGACAGAAGTGCGGTCCGCCGCCGCCGAACCCGACGTGGGGGTTGGACGCGCGGGTGAGGTCGAAGGTTTCCGGATCGGGGAAGACCGCCTCGTCGCGGTTGGCGGAGGCGTAGAAGAGGACCACGTCGTCGCCCGCGCGCAACGGGTGCCCGTTGAGCGTGTAGTCCCGAGCGACCGTGCGGCGGAACTGGATGATCGGTGAGGCGTACCTGATCACCTCCTCCACGAAGCCGCCGAGGTACCGGTCGAGGTCGGAGAGCAGCAGCGCCCGCTGGTCGGGGTGCTCGGTGAGCAGTACCAGCCCGTGCGCGATGGTGTTGCGGGTGGTCTCCACGCCGGCCACGAGCAGCAGGGAGAAGAACGCACCGAGCTCCCGCGAGGTGAGGTGCCTGCCGTCCACGTTCGCGGTCACCAGCGCGGAGATCAGGTCGTCGGCCGGGCGGCGGCGCCGCTCCCGCCCCACCCGGGCGACGATGAGGTGCAACCGGGCCAGCGCGCGCAGGCTCCGGCCGGGCAGGCGCAGCCGCCGCCCCTGGACGCCGGTGTTCTCGGTGGTGTGGTTGACGTGGCTGAGGATCCGCTGCCGGTACCCCTCCGGGATGCCCATCATCGTGCAGATCACCTGGAACGGCAGCTCCGTCGCGACCGCCTCGACGAAGTCCTCCGGCCGGCGCGCGACGACGTCGTCCACGATGCACGCGGCGACCCGGTGAACGTCCGCGACGGCTTTCGCGACCACCCGGGGGGTGAACGCGCGCGCGACGACACCGCGCAGGCTCGCGTGGCGCGGGTCGTCGAGGTTCACCATAGAGTCACCGAACGCGAACCGGACCCAGCGCGGCGGCCGGGGCATGGTGACTCCCGCACCGCTGCGGAAGACGTCGGGTCGGCGGCTGGCCGCCACCACGTCGGCGTGCCGGACGAGGGCGTGGTACCCGCGCCCGCCGCGCTCGGCGACGAACACGGGTGCGTCCAGGTGGCGCAATCGGGCGAACGCGGCCGCCCGTTCGGCCGGCGACCGGTGCCAGAACCGGGGATCGGCGAGGTCGAGCCTCATGCCGGATCCTCGCTGCGTTGCGGTCCGGCATGAGGCTCGACGGCGCTGAGCCCATGATTCGCTCGCTGACGCTCGCTCATGCGAACACCTCCCGATGCGTGGTGGCCGCGACGCGCTGGGTCGCCGTGGCGAGGCGGTCAAACGTACGGCGGATGTCAAACTGTCGCGCGTGCCGGGCGGCGGCCACGCCCTCGGCGCCGGTACGCGCCGGATCCCGCAGCCGGAGCGCGAGTGCCCCGGCGAGCGCGGCGGGGTCCTCGGGCGCGACGAGCGCGCCGGCCCCGGGCGCGAGGAGCTCGGCCAGGCCGGGTACCGCGCTGGCGACCACGCACCGGCCGGTGGCCAGCGCCTCGAGCGCGGTGAGGGGCAGCCCTTCCCAGCGGGACGGCAGCACCACGAGGTCCGCCGCCACCAACCACGGGCGCACATCGGTGACGGCGCCCGCGAACCGCACCCCCGGTACCGGTGTGGCGCGTAGGGCCGGCAGCAGGTCTCCGTCGCCGACGAGGGACAGCTCGGCGTCCGGACAGTGCCGCCGGACCCGGTGCCACGCCGAGACCAGCATGTCCTGGCCCTTCTGCCGGGTCACCCGGCCGACGCACACGGCCAGCGGTACCGCCGGGTCGACGCCCAACCGCCGGCGGGCGGCCGTGCGGTCCCGGTCGTCGGCCGGGGGGAACCGGTCGAGGTCGACCCCGTTGCGGACCACCGTGTACCGGCCCCGCACGCCCATCGCCCGGCCCTGTTCGACCTCGGCCGCCCCGACGCACACGAACAGCTCGGTCCGGCGCGCCGCGACCCGTTCCCACGCGATGCTGGCCCGGCGCAGCGCACCGTCGGCGGCCAGCCACGACCAGGCGTGCGGCTGGAACAGCGTCGGCCGGCGGCGGCGCAGCGCGAGCCGCCCGGCCAGGCCGGCCTTGGACGCGTGCAGGTGGACGACGTCGGGGCGGCGGCGGGCGACCAGATCCGCGAGGCGCCGGGCCTCGTCCCGCGCGTCGGTGCCGGGCCCGCGCCGGGCCGGCCAGGACAGCCACGGTACGCCGAGGCCGGCCAGGTCGGCGGCGAGCCGGCCGCCGGGCGGGCAGGCGACGGCCACGTCCCATCCGCGGGCGAGCTGGTCGCGGCAGGCGGCGACGAGGTACGCCGCCACGCCGCCGCCGGTGGGTTGGGCGACATGCACCACGTTGAGGACGCTCATCACGACCGCCTCGCGGTGAGTCGGCGAGCGGCATCCCGGATCCTGCGCAGCCACGGGAGGCGGGCTTTGATGAGATGTTTCATCAGGACACCGGCGAGGTGAGCCCGGGCGCGCAGGCTTCCGGGGCGGGCGAGCAGCACCCGGTGACTGCGCGCCTCCTGCGGGCGCCACCGCGTCTTGTACGGCTCGGCACCGCGCAGCATGCTCATCGTCGCGCAGCCCCGGGCGTGCGCGAGCGTCATGGTGGAACTCACCAGCAGCGTGGCGATGTCGATCTGGTCGCGCAGCCCCGGCTCGGCGCCGTAGAGGTACCCGCCGGCGAGCTGCGGGGCGAGGACGACGAGGTTCGACGCGACCAGGCGGTCGTCGAGGCGGTACTCCAGCACGGCGGCCTGTCCCGCGTCGACCATGACCCGCACGGCGTCCGTGAGGTGTGCCGCGAACCGGGGGCGCCGGTGCTCGGGGTTGCCGCCCCGCCCGTCCCACTGCGCCAGGTGCAGGCGTACCAGGTCGGCGACGGCACGCGGGGTCTCCTCGGCGGGTACCGCCCGGGTGTCCAGACCGAGCCGGGCGATCTGGTTGAGCCGGCGCCGCACCGTCTTGCGCGCGTGGCCGGGCAGGTCCCGGACGAGCTCCTCGGTCGGGGTGGCCGGCAGTTCCAGGCACAACGACGCCGGCACCCGCCGGTACCGCCCCGGCCACGCGCCCGGCAACCGGCCGGCCATCGCGCCCGCGCGGGTCTCGGGGAGGTCGATGAGCCGCCAGTCCCGTAGGCGCAGCAGCGCCGCCGCCAGTACCCGCGCCGCCGCGTCGGCCGCCGCGTCGTCGAGCAGCACGTCGGTGAAGTCCGACAGTGCCCCGCCGACCGGCGTGAGAACCGCGCCGAACCACCGCCGTTCGCGCATCAGGGCCACGGCGCCGACCAACCGACCGCGGTGGCGCACGAGCGTGACGCGCAGCCGGCCGGGAGTGCCGTAGTGGCGCCACCACGAGGCGAGCCAGGCGTGCGACTGGAACGGGGTCGCCGCGGCGCACCGGGCCACGAGGTCGGTCCACTCGTCGCGCAGTCGGTGGAAGTGCTCGTCGCCGCTGATCGTCTCCACGGACCACTCCTTGGTGGGAGCGGCCGGTCGCGGCAGGGTCGCGGCGGTCATCGCGGGTCCCGGCGCAGTACGACGGCACGACCGACGACCTTCTGGCCGTTGTGCGGGGTCTCAACGGGGGCCAGGTACGGGGGCTCCGGGTAGATCGTGATGGCCCGGGTGCCGTAGTCGTGGACGGGTCCGGGCACGACCGGCGGCGCGCCCACCGCCGTCCACCCGCCCGCCTCCGGTCGGTCGGCGCTCGTGCGGGGCTTGCCGACACCGGCGAGCACGGCCAGCCCGCCGACGAGCAGCCCGGCCGCCGCGCCGACCGCCAGCTCCAGCGGCGGCTTCGGGGAGGTCGGCGACGCCGGTACCGACGCCGAGGCGAGGATCGAGACGGTGACGCGCGTCTGGTCCTTGCGGGCAGTACCGACGTCGACGAGCGCCTGCGCGACCGCGTTGGCGACGGCGGCGGTGCGCGCGGCGTCGGTACCCGTGGCGGTGATCTCGATGACCGGGGTGTCGGGTGACGTGGACGCGGTCACCTGCGTGAGGTCCTTGCTCGACCCGAGCGCGGCGGCGGCCTTGTCGGCGACCGGTCCGGTGCTCACGATCCGGCCGTACGCCTGGGCGAAGTTCACCGCGACGTTGGGCTCGCCGGGTTGGCCGGTCACCACGACGTACGCCTGTGCCGTGTAGGAGGGCGTCTTCAGCGCGCCGTAGACCCCGCCCGCGGCCGCGCCGAGCAGGGTCAGCAGCACCAGCAGGCCGAAGCGGCGCACCAGGTGCCGGAGGATCTCCGGGGACGTGAGTTTCATGATCCTTCACTCTCGATGAGCCGGTACCGGGAAACGGCGCGAGACCTGCGGGCCACGTGCTCGTACACCTGCCCGACGACGTCGGCGAGGCGGGCGATGTCGTAGTGCGCGACGGCCGGGGGTACCGGCAGCCGGGTGCCGCCGCGCGCGTCGAGGCGGGCCAGCTCGGTGCGCAGCCCGTCCACAAGGGACGGTGCGTCGGGCGGCAACCGGTGGGCGTGCGGCGCGGCGTCGGGGGAGAGCTCCTCCAGCGGCGGGCAGGTGACGTACAGCGCGGGCAGGCCGGCGGCGAGCGCTTCGAGGACGGCCATGCCGAACGTCTCCTGGACGGACGGCGCGGCGAACACGTCCATCGCGCACAGCGGCTCGCGCGGGTACGGGCTGGTACCGGCGAACACCACCCGCCCGTCGAGCCCCGACTCCCGCACGAGGCGCTCCAGCGCGGCGCGCTCCGGTCCATCGCCGACCACGAGCAGGGTCGCGTCCGGTACCCGGGTCAGCGCGCGCACGAGCACGTCGGTGCGCTTGCTCGGCACCAGCCGCCCGACGGTACCGATGACCCGCGCGTGCCGGGAGATGCCCAGCCGGTCCCGGGCGGCGTCCCGCAGCGCCGGGTCGAAGCGCAGCTCGTCGGCGTCGATCCCGTTCGGCACCACCGCGATGCGGTCCCGGTCAACGCCCCAGTCCCGCAACCGCCCGGCCACCGCGCCGGAGACCGCGATCGTGGTGTGGCCGAGCCGTTCGGTGGCCAGGTAGAGCGCGCGGACCGCGCGGGTGGTCGGGCGCCCCTCGATGAGCCCGTCGCCGAGCGAGTGCTCGGTGGCCACCACGTGCGGTACCCCGGCGAGGCGTGCGGCGATCCGCCCGTAGACCCCGGCCCGGTACAGGTGGGTGTGCACGACGTCGAAGCACCCGGCGCGCATGAGCCGGGCCAGTCGCGGTACCGCCGACAGGTCGCGGTTGCCCCGCATGCCCCGCACGTGGACCGGCGTACCGTCCGCGCGGATCGCGTCGGCCACCGGCCCGGGGCTGGTCAGCGTGACCACCTCGCACTCGTGCGGCAGGCGCGTGAGCAGCAACCGGAGCTGGTGCTCGGCGCCGCCGACGCCCAGGCCGGTGATGACGTGGAGAACTCTCATCGCATGGCCCTCCTGGTGTCGGACCCGGGCCGGCGGGCGGCCAGCCGGGCGGTCGCGTGGTGGCGGGCCCACTTGGCGAGCAGGCGCGGGGCGGTGTCCCGGTCGCCGATGAACGTGCGCGGCACCGTGTACCGCCCGGTCGGCAGGGACCGGCCGACCGCGCAGCCGTACCCGTAGCCGGCCGCCCGAACCGCGTCGACCTCACGGGCGCCGACCGCGCCGTACGGGTAGCAGAACCCGTCCACCTCCTGCCCGGTGAGGTCGGCCAGGATCGCCCGGCTGTGCCGTACCTCCTCGGCGAGCACGCCGTCGGTGAGGCCGGTCAACCGGGGGTGGCTCAGGCTGTGCGAGCCGATCTCGATGCCCGCGGCCGCCGCGTGCCGTACCTCGTCGGCCGACATGAGCCACTTGCGCGGCCCCGGTTCGTCCCACCCGTTCGTGGTGCCCAGCGCGCCGGCGATGACGAAGACGGTGGCGGTGCAGCCGTACCGCTCGAGGACGGGCATGACGTGGGTGACGAAGTCGGCGTACCCGTCGTCGAAGGTGAGCCCGACGAGCCGCCGCGCCCGGCCCTCCCGCCGGGCCCGCAGCAGCTCCCGCATTGACGTGCCCCGCCATCCGCACCGGGACAGCCAGGCCAGCTGCCGCGCGAACCGCTCGGGGTGCACGGTCACCCGGTACGGGTCCCAGGTGTAGGGCTCGACCGAGTGGTACATGAGCACCAGGTCATCGGGCACGGCGCAGCCTCCGCAGCACAGGGGACGTCAGCGTGGTGACTTCCGGGCAACCGGCGAGGTGGGCCAGCCCGGCGAAGGTGGTGAGCACGACCAGCCCGCCGGCCGCACCGACCACAATGGACGGTGCGCCGGCCAGCGCGGTACCGGCGAGCCAACCGGCCACTCCCGCGGCGGTGGCGGCGACGGCCAGGCGGCCGGTCGCCGCGCCGACCGCGGACGGCGAGACGGCGACGGTACGCCGCCGGAGCCCGGCGAGCAGCAGCAGCGCGGTGACGGTGATCCCGGTACCGTTGGCCGCGGCGATCGCGGTGACGCCGAGGACCGGCGCCCCGGCGACGGCGAGCCCGGCGGTGACGGCCAGCCCCGCGCCCATCGCGAGCGCCGGGTACCAGCCGGGCCGCGCGCCGGTGAAGAACGGGCGGCACAGTACGCCCACCATCGCCTGCCCGAGCAGGCCGAGGGCGTACACCCGCATGATGGCCGCGGTCGCGGCGGTGTCGGCGGCGCCGAACCGGCCGTGCTCCAGCAGGACGCTCACGACCGCCGGGGCGCACGCGACCAGGTAGGCGGCGGAGACCAGGATCAACGCGGTGACCGTGCGCAGGTCGCCCTCCAGCCGCAGGCGGGCCTGCTCGGTGCGGCCGGCGGCGACGGTACGGGCGAGCGTGGGGAAGGTGACCGTGCACACCAGCAGCGCCACGAGCATGGGCAGCTGCGCGACCTTCTGCGCGTAGTTCAGGTGCGAGATGGTGCCGGGGGCCAGGGTCGAGCCCACGTACCGCTCGACGAACACCTGCGCCTGCCGGCTGAGCGTGTACCCGGCGACCGGGGCGAACGCGCCGAGCGTGACCGCCGAGCCGCGCACCGGCCAGCGGCGCGGCAGCCCGACGTGGCGCACGAAGCTCGGTAGCTGGGTCAGCACCATGAAGATGCCGCCGAGCGCGACCCCGGCGGCGGCGCTGACGATGCCGAGCCGGCCGTGCAGCGCCCAGACGAGCGCGAGGATGCCGGTGTTGTAGGCGAGGTGGATGGTGGCCGGCGCGCCGAAGACCTGGTGGGCGCGCAGCGCGGCGCTCAGGTACCCGGCCGTGCCGAACGTCAGGACGGTCAGGGCGGTCAGCCGGGTACAGGCGACCGCGAGCGCCGGGTCGGCGAGGCCGGGCGCGATGAGGTGCACGAGCACCGGCGCGCCCATGGCGACCGTCGCCGCCGCGGCCGTCAGGACCAGCAGGATCCGCGGCGCGGTCTCGCCGACGAGGTCCCGCACGGCCTGGCCGGGCTCCGCCAGCGCCCGGCTGAACATCGGTACCAGAAGGAACGCCAGCGCGCCCTCGACGACGAGCGGGAACGCGGTCTCCGGCACGGTCCAGGCGACGAGGAACGCGTCGGTGGCCCCGGTGGCGCCGAAGAACCGGGCGAGCAACAGGTCGCGCACGAGCCCGAGGACGGAGCCGGAGAGCGTGATGACGACGGTGATGACCGCCGCGCGAGCGAGGGTGCCGGAGCGTTCCCCGGTGGCTCTGGTGAGGGTCAGGGCCATGACTGCGCCCGTCCGGCGGCGGGAATGATGACCGCCCGCCGGGCCACGATCCCGAGCAGGATCCCGAGCAGCACCCCGGTCGGCCCGGCCCCGACGTCGCCGTACGTGAAGTCGATGAGGGTCCACATCATGAGGCCGGGCGCGGCCAGGTCGAAGAACCGGGTGAGCCCGCCGGTCGGGCCGGCGTCGGCGTCGGCTTCGCGCCGGCGGCGGCGCACCGCCCCGACCGTCAGCGTCGCGAGCAGGCCGCCGAACGCGAGGATGCCGACGGTGCCCTGTTCGCTGAGCACCATCAGGTACTGGTTGTGCGCCGACAGCAGGGGTTCGCGGCGGTACCCGGCCCGGGGGTCGTCGACGTCGCTGCCGGCGGACAACCCCATGGGGGCGTAGCTGTCGCGGTACTCGACGAAGTCCTTCATCCCCACGCCGAACACGGGGTGGTCGGCCCACATGTCGACCGCGGTGGCCCAGAGCGCGTACCGGTCCCGCACCGAGCGGTCCGGCTCGCTGCCCGATGACACGATGCTCGTCAGCCGCTCGCCGAACGCCGGGCCCGACGCGCCCCCGCCCAGCGACAGCGCCAGCACCACCACCACGACGGCGGTACCGGCGACCGCCACCGCGATCCGCCGACTGAACACGACGAGCATCACGAAGACCGCGCACGCGGTGGCGATCCACGCGCCACGACTGAGCGACAGCGCCAGCGGTACCGTCAACAGTCCGGAAAGGGCGAGGAGCGCGACCCGGGCCCGTCCGCGCACCGCGAGCCCGAGCGCCAGCGTGACCAGCAGGCCGTACCCGATCAGCGCGCCCATCGCCAGTACCTGCTCGGCGCCGAACGTCCCGACCGCCCGCACGTACCGTCCCGCGTAGGAGGCACCGGTGCCGGTGAGCGCCTGGTACACGCCGACGGCGCCCTCGAACGCCGTGGTGGTCACGATCGCGCCGGCCACCACGAACACGTCGCGCCGGTCCCGGATCGCGAGCGCGGCGGCGACCGGAACCAACACGAAGAGTTCGGTGTACCGGACGAACCCCCGCGCGCTCGCCCCGACGTCGGTGGCGGTGATGGTCGCGATCGCGAAGGACGTCACCGCCGCCGCGTACGGCAGCCACCCGCGCCGCGTGGCTACCCGGTCCCCGGTGCACAACCGGATGGCGACCAGCACGATCATTGCGCCCGCCGCCACGTCGGCCGCGGTGATGTGCCCGGAGGTGGAGACGTCCTGGACGTCACTCGGCAGGCAGACAAGCAGGACCGTGGCCCCGACCGCCAGGCTCGGGCGCCGCACCGCCGTATTGACGGCGGCCAGCGCCCACGCCAACGGCGCGAGGGCCACGGTCACCGGCGCGCGCAGGACCGCGCGCCACTGGTGCGGCCATGGGCGCCATCGAAGCGGTGCGAGCTGGGTCCCGGACATCACTACCGCCTGCGCAACCGCAGCATCGAGCCGACCGTCTGCATGATGATTTTCAGGTCGAGCGCGGGCGACCAGTTCTCGACGTAGTAGTTGTCGAACCGCACCCGGTCCTCGATCGAGGTGTCCCCGCGCAGCCCGTGGATCTGCGCCCACCCGGTGATCCCGCCCAGCACCCGGTGCCGGTCGGGGTAGCCGTCGTACATGCGGGTGAACTGCTCGACGAAGTACGGACGCTCCGGGCGGGGACCCACCAGCGACATGTCCCCCCGGAGCACGTTGACCAGTTGCGGCAACTCGTCGAGCGAGCTGCCGCGCAGCAGGCGGCCGACCGGCCCGACCCGGTCGTCCCGGTTGATGTTCCAGCGGACCTGCGACTCCCGCTCCGACGCCGGGGTCAGCGAGCGGAACTTGAGAATCTGGAACGGCTCGCCGTCCCGGCCCACCCGCTCCTGCCGGAAGAACACCGCCGCCCGGCCGGACTCCCACCGCACCGCCAGCGCGCACAGCGCGAATACCGGGGAGAGCACCAGCAGACCGAAGGCGGCGCCGGCGACGTCCATCGCCCGCTTCACCGCGCCCCGCCATCGCCGCGGTGGTTCCGGTTGCATCCGCACCAGGGGTACCCCGTTCACCAGCTCCGCCCCGGACCGCCCGACGGCCAGCTCGAACAGGCGCGGTACCAGATACACCACGACGCCCGTGCGCCGGCAGCGGCGCAGCGCACCCACCAGGCCGGCGTCGGGCAGCCCGGCAAACGTCACGATCACGCGGTCGGGCCGGTACGCCGCGATGACCCGGTCGAGCTCGTCGGCCGCGCCGAGCAGCGGGACGGGCGGTGCGGGATGGCACAGCGGCGGCGGCCCGACGAGCCCGATCGGGGTCAGGCCGTAGCCTGGATCGGCATGCAACGTCTCGGCCAGCCGGACGCCCACCTCGCCCGACCCGACGATCAGCGTGGACGCGCCCCGCCGGTGGCGGTGCACGTGGGGGTATGCCGCCGCCCGGACCGTCGCCACCCCGGCCACCACCGCGAGCCAGACGAGCGGGCCGGCGGAGAACGCGCGAGTCACCGGTACCGACGGGGGAAGCCACGACGCGAACGCGACCACCGCCCAGACGCTGAGCAGTAACCGGGGCAGGTCGTCCAGGGCCGCGTGCCGCAGGCGGGGCCGGTACAACCCGGCGACGGCGAACCCGAGCGCCACCCCGAGGACGCGGGCAACGGCGGCCGTCCACGTTCCCCCGGCGGCGAACGACACCACCCCCACGGCGGTCAGGTCGAGCACGACGAGGGCGCAGGGCTCGCCGCGCAGTCCACGCCTGCGCGACGCCGGGCGGGCCGCGGGAACCGCACGCGCCTCCACGGCTTCCGTGCGCACGCCACCGACCAGGGTCGCCGAGGTGAGTTCATCGCGCACGTCGAGCCTCCGATGGTGAGTTCCTCCGGGTACGGCCTTCGCCGGTGTGGAGTGGGAGCGTCAGAGTCGCAGCCACCGCGGGGGCCGCCCAGTGGAAAATGTCACCAGGCATGTGAACGGCTTTCGGGTCCGATGTGACACTGTCGGGTGGACGACGGTCCGAACAGCGGATCGCGGCGGGCCTACCCAACCACTCACACCAGCCACTTAGAACTGTTGATGTGCCCGGCCCAGATACGCGAGGACGGCCAGGACGCGGACGTGGTCCTCGTCGGAGTGGACGAGGCCGAGTTTCGCGATGATCGAGCGGACGTGCGTCTCCACGGTGCGGTCGGTGAGCCAGAGCCGCCGGGCGATTCCGGCGTTGGTGCGGCCCTCGGCCATCAGGCTGAGCACCTCCCGCTCGCGGCTGGTGAGGGTATCCAGTGGATCGCTGGTACGCGGAATGTGGATGAGCCGTCGCACCACCTCGGGGTCGAGTGCGGAGCCGCCGGCACCGACCCGGCGCAACGCATCGAGGAACTCGTCGACATCGAAGACCCGGTCCTTGAGGAGGTACCCGAACCGCCCCTGGGAGGCGAGTTCGACCGAATGCCGGGTCTCGATGTGTTGAGACAGCAGCACGATGCCGAGGTCGGGGTAGCGGGCGCGTAGGTGGCGGGCGGCGCGGGCGCCGTCGTCGGTGCGATCGGGTGGCATCCGGATGTCGATGATGGCGAGGTCCGGCCGGTACGCCTCGATTGCGGCGATGGTGGCGTCGGCGTCGGCGACCTTGGCGACGACCTCGTGGCCGGCGTCGGCCACCAGCCGCGCCAGCCCTTCGCGGAAGAGGGCCGAGTCCTCGCCGATCACGATGCGCATGGCAGTACCGCCTCGACCAACGTCCCGATGCCGCGATCGCTGATGACCCGCAGTGCGCCGCCGGCGGCGGCCACCCGGTCGGCGAGGCCGGCGAGGCCGCTGCCGGGCCGGATCCGGGCGCCACCGCGACCATTGTCGCGGACCGCCACGTTGATCTGGTCGCCGTCGCGTTGCACGGACAGCGCGATCTTGCCAGCCTCCGCGTGTTTGAGGGCGTTGGTGAGCGCCTCGCTGACCACGTAGTACGCCGTCGTCACCAGGTCGTCGGGCAGCGCCTCCTGGCACACCTGCAGCGTCACGGGTACCGGTAGGTCGCCGGCCAGCGCGGCCAGCGCCGGGGCGAGCCCGTCGTCGAGACTGCTCGGCCGGATGCCGTTGGCGAACTGCCGCAGCTCCGCGACAGCGGTACCGAGTTCGGTCACCGCCTCGTCGAGGAGGGCGCTGACGTCCACGGTGCCATCCCCGAGGTGGCGTTGCGCCAACCGGAGCGCCATGCCGAGCGAGACGAGCCGTTGCTGGGCTCCGTCGTGCAGGTCCCGTTCGAGCCGCCGGCGCTCGGAGTACCCGGCGCGCAGCAGCCGGGCCCGACTCTCCTCGGCCTCCCGCAGCGCCCGACCCAGCTGGATGCGCAGCGCCACCACCTCGACCAGCAGGGCCGCCGCCGCGGCTACCTCACGGAGCAGTTCGCGGGAGCCGACCGTCCCGCGTACCAACGCACCGATATCGTGTTCGCCGACCCGAACCGGGACGACGCTGTGACCGGGCGGTATGGGCTGCCCGGCCGCGTCGACCAGGTCGTCCCGGCCGGGCAGCCGGTACCCGACCGACAGGCCAGGATCGCGCAATGCGCCGCGCAGGACATCCTCCAGCTGTTCCGGCTGAGCCAGGCCGAGGTGGATCCGCGAGCGGAGGTCTTCGATCGCGCTCAACGCGGCCCGCCGGGCCGGGTACAGGCGCCGGTCGATGCCGCGTTGCAACCGGCGACGCAGCGGCGCGAGTACCGCCGCGCACACCGCCGTGGCGGCGGCGGCCGCGAGCGCCGAGCGGGCCCCGAACCCCACCCCACCGAGGAATGAGACGCCGGTGTACACCGCGAGCAGCGCGACCGACAGCGCGCCGTAGGTGACGGTGGCGCTGATCGCCCGATCGACGTCGTACAGCTCGTGCCGCAGCATGGCGATCGTGGCAGCCACCGGAATCGCGACGGCGGTGAGGGCGAGCCCGATCGGCACCACGGTGTTGTCGCCGATGAAGAGGTAGGTGGCCCAACCGGTGACCAAGGTCACCGGCAGCCCGAGGCTGCCGAGAGCCAACCACCTGACCTGGGCGCGTACCACCGGGTTGGCGGCGCGCCGGTAGCGCACGATCATCGCCGACGCGCTGGCCACCAGGAGCGCCAGGAACACCGGTAGCAGCGCGAAAGCCAGTACCCCGACGACGATGGCCAGCGGCGTCGGCAGGGGCGGCAGCGCGTGCGGCACATCCTGGTAGGGCGGCGGGAACGGCGTGGAGTCGGTGGCGGCCAGAGCGGTGAACAGCAACGGCACCGCGATCAGCCCCCGGGCCACCCAGCGATACCGCGCTCCGGGCAGCCGGCCATCCGGGAAGTACAGCAGCAGCGCGGCGACCGGCACGAACAGCCACATCCACGCGCCCTGGCTGATGGTCAGCTCGATCGAGCTACCGCTCCCCGGCCAGCCCGGCCGTGTCGCGTACAGCCGCTCGGAGAGGCGGTCGGTTTCGCTGAGCGCGACCATCAACCCGACCAGCGCCAGCAGCGGCCCGACCGGGTTGGTGGGCCGGCGCAGCGCCACCACCACGGCGCAGCCCAGGTCGGCGAGGGCCACCGCGACCAGCCCGGCGAACGCCGGCAGACCGCGCCGGTCATCGCTGACCGCGAGCAACACGCCGCCCTCGGTCAGGACGGCCAGCCCGCCGGTCGTCACGGCGAACGTGATGGAGCGTGCGAATCGCATACCAGCACCGTAGAACTCACGCGCGCGGGGGCGATTCAGTACGGGTACTGAGCCCCCTCCAGTACTCGCCCTGATCCGGTGGGACCGGGTGACCGACCAGCCTGATTGGCACGCACCGGCCACCATCTGCGAAAGGGCAGCCATGAACAAGTCATCGAACAGGCCGCGAACCGCCCGCGTGTACGGCACCATCGGCGCGGTCGCCGCCCTGGCATTCATGCCGAGCTTCCTGGTCGACATGTCGAAGAACGACGCACCAGGGATCATCGGCGGCATCGGCGTCATCATCGGCATGCTGGGCCTCGCCGCGCTCGCGTTCGGCTACCGCCGGGCCGGCGCACACGGTACCAGCCGGGTCGGCTCGGCCGGACTGCTCGTCCTGGCCATCGGGATGCTGGTTGAGCTGTCCTCCGTGCTCCTCGGTGCTATCGGCGTTGTCAAGGAGGACGACAACCTGCTCTCGCCGCTCGGTGGGCTGCTGATTCTGGTCGGCGGCATCGTGGCCGGCGTCTCGATCGCCCGCGCCCGGGTCCTGGACGGCTGGCGCCGGTGGGCGCCGCTGGTTCAGGGCATCGCGTATGCACTGGTCATGGCCACCATGATCCTCGCCGGCAGTCACCCCAGCGCCGCTGTCGACGCCCTCGGATTGATCTGGCCGCTGAGCGCGCTCGGCACGGCGCTCGCCCTGCGTACCAACGCGGACCGGTTCACCACCGAGCACCCGCTGGCGACGGTACCCGCAACGTGATCCACACGCCGCGCACGGCCGGGTACCCACCCGGCCGTGCCTGCCCATTCCGCCCGAGGCGGATCAACCGCCGGCCACCTTGGTGTCACGTGGCAGATCGACGGGGGACCTGCCAGGGTGGTGCTCAGGTCGCTACGGGTGTTGCGGAGGGAAGATGGGAATGCACAGACCGCTGCGCGTGCCGATCTACCGGGACACCCGCTACTCCTTCGCGGAGCGCGCCGCGGACCTGGTATCGCGCATGACGCTGGCGGAAAAGGTGCTGCAGCTGCGGACCAGCAGTGCGCCCGCGATCGCCAGGCTGGGCGTACAGCAGTACACGTACGCGAACGAGGGCCAGCACGGGATCAACTACCTGGGTGCGAACACGGACCACGGCGACGTATCCGGTGGGGTGCGCGCCACCAGTTTCCCCACCAACTTCGCCTCGTCGATGAGCTGGGATCCCCAGCTGCTGCATGCCGAGGCGTCGGCCATCTCCAGTGAGGCGCGGGGGTTCCTGGACAAGTGGCTGTGGGGCATCGGGCAGAACGACCTGGGGCCGCTGCCGAGCAACTACGGCTGCCTCACGTACTGGGCCCCGACGGTGAACCTCGACCGCGACCCCCGTTGGGGCCGGACCGATGAGGCGTTCGGCGAGGATCCGTACCTCGCCGCCCGGATGGCGGAGGCGTACGTGAACGGCTACCAGGGCCAGACACTGGACGGTACCTCCCTCGTCGGGTACCTGAAGGTGGCGGCCACCGCCAAGCACTACGCACTGAACAACGTCGAAGCACACCGTACCGGCGTGTCCTCGGACGTGGACGACCGCGCGCTGCGGGAGTACTACCTCAAGCAGTTTCAGGGTCTGATCGAGCACGCACGCGTCGCCGGCCTGATGACGGCCTACAACGCGATCAACGGCACCCCCGCGGTAGCGAACACCTACACCGTCAACCAGATCGCGCAGCGCACATTCGGGTTCACCGGCTACACCACGTCGGACTGCGGCGCCGTGGGCACCACGTACAAGACCTTTCCGACCGGCCATGACTGGGCGCCGCCCGGCTGGTCCACCGACCGCAAGGGCGACAACGCGACGTGGACCGACGTGGCGACCGGTACGCGGATCTCCGGCGCGGCCGGTGGACAGGCGTATGCACTGCGCGCCGGCACCCACCTCAACTGCACCGGCGACGAGGCCAACCTGGCCAATATCGAGCAGGCGATCCGCGCTGGCGTGCTGAGCGAGGGCGTGATCGACAACGCTCTGCTGCACGTGTTCATGGTCCGGATGCGGACCGGCGAGTTCGACCCGGCCCACCGTGTCCCGTACACAAGAATCACCAAAGACGTGATCCAGAGCCCGGCACACCAGGCACTCGCCGCGAAGGTCGCGGCGAACTCCCTCGTGCTGCTCAAGAACGACACCGTTCCCACCCTGGACCGACCGCTGCTCCCGGCGAACGCCCGTAACCTCAACAAGGTGGTCATCCTCGGCGACCTGGCGAGCAAGGTCACCCTCGGTGGCTACTCGGGAAGTCCAACCTTCCAGGTGAGCCCGGTGCACGGGATCAGGGCGGCGGTGCTGCGCGCCAACCCGGCCGCCTCGGTGGTCTACGACGCCGCCCACACCTCCACCACAGCGACCGGACCCGCCGTGCTGAGCGCCCGCACGTCGGACGAGATCAGATCGGCCGACCTGGTGGTGGTGTTCGTTGGTACCGACTCCACCACCGCCGACGAGGGGCGCGACCGCACCGGCCTGGCGATGCCCGGCAACTACGGCTCGCTGATCAGGCAGGTCTCCGTGCTGGGCAACCCGAACACCGTACTGGTCATCCAATCCGACGGGCCGGTGAAGATCGATGACCTGCAGGGCGCGGTACCAGCCATCGTGTTCAGCGGCTACAACGGCCAGAGTCAGGGCACCGCCCTGGCCGACGTGCTCCTGGGGAAGCAGAACCCCGGCGCGCATCTCAGCTTCACCTGGTACCGGGATGACACGCAGCTCCCCGCGATGTCCGACTACGGGCTGACCCCCGGCGCCACCGGCGGCCTTGGCCGCACCTACCAGTACTTCACCGGAACGCCTACATACCCATTCGGCTACGGCCTGAGCTACACGACCTTCGCCTACTCGAACGTGTCCGTGGACCGGCCGCGGGTATCCGCGGACGACACGGTCACCGTCAGCTTCGACGTCACCAACACGGGTGGTACGCGCGGTGCCACGGTGGCCCAGCTCTACGTGGCGACCCCGTTCCGGGTCCCCGGTGTGGAACTGCCCACCAAACGGTTGGCGGGCTTCAGGAAGACCTCGGTGCTGCGCCCCGGCCGGCGGCAGTGCATCCGGTTGCCGGTGAAGGTCAGTGACCTCGCCTTCTGGGACGCCACCGCGATGCGGTCGGTCGTCTACGCCGGAGCGTACGAGTTCCAGGTGGCATGCGACGCCAGCACCGTCGTTGGCTCGGCCACCGTGGAGGTATCCGGCTCGCTCACCCCGCACGTCCGGTACGTCACCGTGCAACCGGAGAGCGTCATCTACACCGTCGGCGACACACTGGATCTGACCGGCAGCAACCGGTGGATCAAAGATGACACGAACCCGGCGCGGGAACACCGCAACCTCGACGTCACGGCGGACAACGTCGTGGTGGCGGCCAACAATGACCAGTCCTTCGTGGACCTCTCCCAGGTGGACGTGACTTATCGCAGCAGTGATCCGGCGGTGGTCACGATCAGCGGCACCGGGCAGGCCAAAGCGGTCGGCGACGGCGTCGTGACCATCACGGTCACCGTCGGTGGCGTCGACGGATCAGCCGTCATGGTGGTGCGGAGCGGGCTCGTCCTGGACGCGCCGCCGGTGGCCGAGCCCGGGTCCACCGTCACCGCGACAACGACCTTCCGCAACGCCGCCGACGTGCCGAGAGATCGGGTCACGATGGCCCTTTCCGCCGCGAGCGGCTGGACGGTGACGGCCACCTCACCCGCAACGTTCGACCGGGTCGACAGCGGCCGGTCGGTACAGACAGCCTGGAGCATCACGGTACCGGCGACAGCCCGGCCGGGAAGGTACCCGCTCGTCGCGACGTCCACCTATACGGGCGCCCGACGGATGGACAGCACATCCACCGAGATCTCGGTGCCGTACGCGTCGCTGAGCGCGACGTTCAACAACCCGGGTATCAGCGCCGACGCCGACCCGGCCGCGGGCAACCTCGACGGTGGGGGCTTCAGCTACTCGGCACAGGCGTTGGCGGCGGCCGGGTTCACCCCGGGCGCCCGGATCACCCACCACGGGCTGACCTTCACCTGGCCAACCGCCGCCCCGGGTAGCCCGGACAACACGCTGGCATGCGGACAGTCGGTGGCGCTGGCGGGTTCCGGCGGCCGGATCGGTCTGCTCGGCGCGGCCGACTACGGCACCGCCTCGGGCATCGCCGCGGTCGGGTACTCCGATGGCAGTACCCAGTCGTTCACTCTCACCCTCGCCGATTGGTGGTCCGGCACACCGGCACCCGGCACCGACGTCGTGGGCACCTTCGATTACATCAACACACCGCAGGGCAGGCGGGACCAAACCGTCCACCTGTACGCCGTCTCCGTTGCACTGCCACCCGGCAAGGTCGCGCGCTACCTGACACTGCCCGACGTCAGTGCAAGCGCGGTTGCCGGCCAACCGGCGATGCACATCTTCGCAGTCGCCGCCGCGTAGGATCTCTGATGCGATCGATGATGCCCGGTGGCTACGCCGTCCGCGGACGTTGGTTGGGCCGGATGCCGCTCAACGGCGGGTCATCAGGTAGGTCGCCCAGCCCCGCGGCCAGGACGCCAGACCGGTCTGCCCCGCGACCTGCTCCATGTGGAAGGCGTTGGCGAACCAGCGCTGCGCTTCGCCGGGCCGCATGGGGCGGACACGTCGGCGTCCTCTTCGCTGCTACGTGCCCCGACCGCTGCCGAACGCCCGCGCCGCAGCGGAGCGCCTGCCGCAAGGAGCGTTGGTCATCCTTCCCGGCGCAGGTCACATCGGGCCGCTGCTGGAGGCTTCCTTCTGGCGGCAGCCACAAGGAACGGTGAGCCTGCATCGCCTGGCGTCATGGCTGCTGCTGGGCTGGGGCTGGCTACAGGCGGTCGGTGGAGGGCTGCTCAGCGTCCTACCACTACCCCTATGGCCATTCCAACCCGAACAGACCCCGGCGCATTACGCGCTCCACGCGATCTACGCGACACTGCAGGCGCCACTGCTCATCACGCTCACCCGGCACAATCGACGCGCTCCAACCGAAGGTGCCGACTAGACACCTGTACCGCCGCCGCAGCACCGTCGCCGCCGCGGCTCGCACAGCAGCCACCATTCATGCCGCGGACCGCGGTTCAGCAGATCGGTGCCGCGCGGCGACGACAAACGAGGCGCTCAGCTCAGACGTGGAGATGAGGTTTCTCCACTTGGAGAAATCTAGGTACCGATAACATCAAGTCAATGACGCCGACCAGGGACCGGCTCCTCGAGGCGGCCGTGCACGCCATAGCCAGCCTCAACACCCGAAAGCGCCGCGTCCCATAGGACGACGCGCTGGAAACTGCCATTCGAGGCGAGGAAACCCTGACATGACAATCGACGCCGCCCGCGCGGACCGCATCCGCCAAGCCGTCGCCGCCCGCCGGGACGAGCTGACCCAACTGCTGGTCGAGTTCTGCGCGATCCCGGCAGAGAACCCGCCCGGAGCGCACCTGGTCGAGTCCCAGACGTGGATCGAACAGACCCTGGCCCGATACGGCATCCGATCCGAAAGCCACCACACCTCACGGACCGGCGGCGACCACCGGGTGATCATCGGGTCGATCGGCGACATGGGGCCGGTGATGTACCTGCACGGCCACTACGACGTCGTGCCCGCCTTCACCGCCGACCAGTTCACCCCTGCCGTCCGCGATGGCGCGGTGTTCGGTCGCGGCGCCTGCGACATGAAGGGTGGCCTCGTCGCCCTGCTGATCGGCGCCCTGGTCCACCGCGACCTCGGTGGCAGCGGCCGGATCCGCCTCGTCTACGTGCCCGACGAGGAGACCGGCGGTGCGAACGGCTCCGAGCGTCTGGTCGAACACGGACTCATCGACGCCGAAGACTGCGTCGGAGCCATCGTGGGCGAACCCAGCTTCCCCGACGTGTGGTACGCGGCCCGGGGCGCGTTCACCGTGAAGGTCACGGCTCACGGACGGCCCGCACACGTCGGCCTCCACTACACCGGTGACAACGCGTTCGAACACGCCCAACAGGTCATCGGCAAGCTCTTCGCGTATCGGGACACGATCACTAGGCACAGGACGAACCTGATGATCCAACCCGAGGCGGCCCGAGAATCGATCATGCTCATCGGCGGTCTGGCCACGGGTGGGACGAACTTCAACATCGTGCCCGACCGGTTCAGCTTCACCATCGACCGCCGCCCCAACCCGGACGAGGACTACGCGGCAGCTTGCAAGGAACTCCTCGACCTGCTCCACAACCTCGGCAAGGAGCACCGGCTCACCGTGGAGATCCTCCAGGACGTCCTCCCGGCGCACACCGACGTGGAGGTCCCGCTGGTCCGTACGCTGCAGAGCGCAGTGCACGTCACCAGCGACCGGCAGGTGCAGTTGTCGATGTGCCCTGGCTGTCTGGAGACCCGCATCTACAGCAATCTCGGCATCCCGTCCATCGCTTACGGCCCAGGCCCGCTTACCCAGATGCACGCCCCCGACGAGCACGTCCCGATCGACAACCTCCTCGAAGCCGCCGCCGTCTACGCCATCACCCTCGATGAACACCTGGGGAGGGACGCCGAGGCACAGTAAGCCGCTCGCCGCGTCCACCCTTCACCGAGAGCGGGTTACGAACCGTCGCCCGGAGACGGAACCCGGCAAACGCCGACATCGCAGGTAGTCACGGGCGAGGACGGTGCGACGACTTCACCCAGCCTGTCTCGATCTTGCGAACGCGCAACGCAACGGACCCGGCAGGATCGCCTTCGTCGGGCAACGAAGTGGCGGATGAGCTGTACCCTGCGATGCGCAAGTTGACCGACAGCCGCGCGACGTAAGGAGCGTCATGGGGAAGTCGCGCAGACCGGTTACGGATGCGAAGGCTGTTGCGTCGGCCAACAAGAAACAACACAAGAATCCAGATCCGCCTCGTGTCGGGGTCGAAGCGAACCCGACGACTGCGGCCACCGGACGCCGTGAGTCCACGAATGTCAAGCTTGCTGATCGTCCATCTGGCCCGGCAGAAGCGTCTGCGACACCCCCGTCACCATCGAAGGCGACGAGCGTCGAGACCCCGGCTGCCGTTGGCACGACGCCGACCAGGCGGCGGCGCTTCCCGTACAAGAGGACCATCTACGTGACTGCCGCGATCGTCACTATCCTCGTCACACCGCTTGCGCTTGCCCGCGATTTCTTCGACTGGGGATATTCCACTCATTCGCCTGGCACAGTGCACCCGGGCGGTGCGACCATGTCGAGCGGACCCTCCCTGAACGCGCAGGTACCCATGCCTTCCGCAGCTCCGGGTGGTCTGTCGCAGGTATCTCCGCCGTCAGGTGGAACGTCTCCACCCCGAGGCGCGAAGCCGTCAGGCAGCCCGTCGGGGCCACGGGGGGTTCGTTCGATAGAGGTCACCGCGCCGGCCAGTCTCACCTTGCCGCGGACAACCGTCAACTTTGTGGCCAGCGACCCAGGGTTTGATCTCAGTGCTGAATATGCATTCCTTGCTTTCCAGAATGCAGAGGGGGGATCGTGGAACGTCCGGGCATGTTCTCCGGGTACGGTCATCCGGTGCAACTCGATCCAGTTCGGCGATTCCAGTAACCCGCCGGGGCGGTGGAATGTCACGATTCTGGTTGTCGACAAGGCTGGAGCGGAGATCTTCAAGTTTGGAAAAGTCAATACGGAGCCGACCCAACTGATGCTGATGAGCCGTCATCTGCGAGCTAATTCAGACGCCCGCGTCTATTCTCGATAATAATCCGCGGTCGGCAGGCTGCCATCCGGTGACGAACGGGTGACGGATACGCCGTTGACCGGCGGCATGGCCGGCGAGGCGCGGCGGGTGGAGAGCACGCACACGGCTGGTCCGCCCGCGCCCGAGGAGGCGCTGCTGCGGACCAAGCAGCGGCGGGCCGGCGCCCAACCGCTCTGGGTCAACCTGCGCGAGGAGGACGCCTCGGCGGACGGTGCGCTGCGGTTGATGAGCCGGTCGTTCGGGCAGTCGTTCGACAACGTGACGATCGTCGCCCAGCCCGACGGCGCCGGCCGGGCGGCTGCCGAATACAGCGGTACCTCCACCGGTGCGGGCACCGGGACCTCGGTCTCCAGCAGGGTGGGCAGGCACCGGCGTTCCGGTCGCACGAACACCTCCCGCGCGGCCGGCGCCGGCCACGCCAGCGGTTGCCCGCGGGTGGATCGGGTGACCCGGCCGCCGCCCTGGCGCGGCCAGCAGGTACGGCGAGCCAGCGCGGCCTGGTGGAGACCGCGCTGGCTCGGTGTTTCGGTCAGTGCAGCGGTCCGAAAAACGCCTGCAGGTCCGCTGCCAACTGGGCCGGGGCCTCCATCGCCGGGAAGTGCTTGCCCCGCGGGAACTCCGTCCAGTGCGCGTCGGGCGGCGCGGGGACCAGCTTGCGTACCGTCTCGTCGGCGCCGAAGACCGCGAAGCCCTGCGGTACGGCCGGCGGCGCTCCCCAGTCCGAGGAGTGTGCCTGCTCGTACAGGGTGTGCGCGGCGGTGGCGCCGCAGCCGGTGAACCAGTACAGGGCTGACCGTGGTGAGTAGCTGGTCACGGTCGATCGGCAGGTCCGTCCATGCCTCGAACTTCTCCGCGATCCAGGCGAGCTGCAGCAGCGGCGAGTCGACCAGGCCGTAGCCGATGGTCTGCGGCCGGCTGTTCTGGATCGCCAGGTAGCCGGAGCCTTCCTTGGTGAACTCGTTCATCCGGTCCAGGATCAGCTTGTCGACCGGGTCGTTCTCGTCGAGCCGGTCGGCCATGCCGGGGAGGAAGGTGGCCACGTTCGCGGCGGTCATCGGGTCGGTCACCACGTGTACGCCGATGACGTGCGCGCCGTCGAGGCCGCCAACCACGCCGGACACGCCGCCTCCGACATCGCCGCCGTGCACGCCGTACCGCTCGTAGCCGAGCCGGCGCATCAGCTCCACCCAGGCGCGCGCGGTGCGGCCCATCGACCACCCGGTCGAGCCCAGCGGGGTCGAGAAGGCGTAGCCGGGCAGGGACGGCGCGACGACGTGAAATGCCGGGCCGTCGGCCGGGTTGACCAGCGGCTCGATGAGGTGCAGGAACTCGGCGACGGAGCTCGGGAAGCCGTGCGTGATCAGCAGCGGCTTCGCGTCGGGGTGGTCGGACCTGACGTGCAGGAAGTGGATGCGCTGGCCGTCGATCTCAGTGGTGAACTGAGGGTACTGGTTGAGCTTGGCCTCCTGGGCAGGCCAGTCGTACCCGGTGCGCCAGTATTCGGCGAGCTCCTTGAGGTAGCCCAGCGGTACGCCGCGGGTCCACCCGACGCCGGGCAACTCGCCGGGCCAGCGGGCGTTGGCCAGCCGGTCGTGCAGGTGGTCGAGGTCGGTCTGGGGGATCTCGATGCGGAAGGGTTGGATCTCGTCGCTCATCGCGCTTCTCCTTGTCACGGGCAGCTCTCGTGCCTACGGAGAAACCTAGTGGCCATAGCGGAAAGCTTCGTTCCTAGATTCTGAATAGGATCGAAGAATGTTGGAAACCTCGGCGCGGCTGCTGCGCCTGCTGTCCCTGCTGCAGACCCGGCGCGACTGGACCAGCGCCGAGCTCGCCACCCGGCTCGGCGTCACCACCCGCACCATCCGCAAAGACGTGGAACGGTTGCGCCGGCTCGGCTATCCGGTCGAGGCGCGACCCGGTGTGGCCGGCGGGTACCGGCTCGGCGCGGGCGGCACGCTGCCGCCGCTGCTGCTCGACGACGAGGAAGCGGTGGCGGTCGCGATCGGACTGCGTACCGCCGCGTGCGGCTCGATCGCCGGCGTCGAGGAGACCTCGGTGCGTGCGCTGGCAAAGCTGCAGCAGGTACTTCCGTCGCGGCTGCGCCACCGGGTCAGCGCCTTCCAGTCGTACGCGGTCCCGATGCCATCGCCCGGCCCGCAGGTGGATCTGGACGTGCTGACCGTGATCGCCGGCACGTGCCGAGACCATGAGCGGCTGCGGTTCGACTACCGGGCGCATTCAGGGGCGGCCAGTCGGCGCTCGGTGGAGCCGTACCGCCTGGTCAACGATCGGCGACGCTGGTACCTGGTGGCCTGGGATATGGATCGAGACGCGTGGCGTACCTTCCGGGTCGACCGGATCGAGCCGCGAACGCCGACCGGACCACGCTTCACACCGCGCGCGCTACCACCCGACCACCAGATCGCGGCACAGGTGGCACGTGGGATCGGTGAGGCAACCTGGCGGTACCGGGCACGGGTGATCGTGCACGCGCCCGCGACCTACGTGCAGGGTCGGCTACCGATCCCGGTGGACGTTGAGTCGCTGGGCGACGACCGGTGCGCCTTCGAGCCCGGCTCAGACCATCCGGAGATGCTCGCGCTCTATCTGGGAATGCTGGACGCGGACTTCGAGATCGTGGACTCGCCGGAGCTGGTGGACGCGCTACGCAAGGTCGCGGGACGCTATCAGCGCGCCGTCGACACCAGCCAGCACGCATCCGGGGCCCGGGCAGGCGGGCCCTAACCGCGGCCCAGGGAGTTGGGCGGCGGGAGGTGCCCGGCGGTCTGGTGCCAGTAGTCGCGGGCCTCGGCGATCAGGCCGTCGGCGTCGAACTGGGCGAAGGCGCTGCCGGCCAGCGTCACCGGGGCACCGTCGCGAGGGTGCGGGCCTGCCTGGCCGAACGGGCGGTCCCATCGATGCCGCGGCCGAAATGTGCCAATAGCGGGAATTGGGGCACGTGTCGGCGCCTGCTGTCCGTCGATCGGGGCAGGCATACTCGGAGATGGCGGTCAATTCGCCATGGCTACTCAACGGGGAGGTACCGGTGAATCATCCGATCCGATGGATCGTCGTGGGGGCTGCCGCGCTTGCGGCGGCCGTGCTGGTTACGGGCTGCTCCACGGGCAAGCCCGCGACACCGTCGGCCGTATCGAGGGCGGTCGGTTCGGCGCACGCCGGGCACAGTTGGTCGGCCCCGCCGCCGGCGCCACTGCGGCCCGGCGAACGGTTCGTCGAGGTGCGGATGCCGCAGTCGTACACTCCGGCCGCACCCAACGGCGGCACCGACGAGTACCGGTGTTTCCTGGTCGATCCCGGACTGACCGGCACGGCGTTCCTGACCGGCAGCCAGTTCCTGCCGCAGAACGTGGACATCGTCCACCACGCGATCTTCTTCCGGGTCGATCCGGCGGGGGTGGCGACGGCCCGCAGCGTCGACGCGAGTAGCCCCGGCGAGGGGTGGACCTGCTTCGGCGGTGCCGGCGTCGGCGACACCGCGGCCTGGGTGGCGGCCTGGGCCCCGGGTGCCAACGAAACCCTCCTCGGCGCGGACCTCGGCTACCCCATGCCGGCCGGCAGCCAGCTGGTCATGCAGGTGCACTACAACCTGCTGGCCACGAACGGCAAGGCCGGCGCGACCGACCGGTCGGGCATCCGGCTGCGGTTGGCCGACGCCACCGCCGGCATGCGGCCGCTGCGGACCGAACTGCTGCCGGCGCCGGTGGAACTTCCGTGCGCCGCCGGCGAATCCGGCCCGCTGTGCGACCGGACGGCCGCGGTCGCCGATGTCACGCACCGGTTCGGCACCGAGATCGGTTCCGCGGCCGCGGGCCTCAACCGGCTCTGCAACAAGGGCGCGGCACCGGTACCGGGCTCCACCCAGCACTGCGACCACAAGGTGCGCCAGGCCGGTACCCTCTACGGCCTGGCCGGACACATGCACCTGCTGGGCCGCTCGATCAAGGTGGAGCTCAACCCCGGTACGCCCGGTGCGCAGACGCTGCTGGACATCCCGGTCTACAACTTCGACGACCAGCGGTTGCGCCCGCTGGCCAAGCCGGTGACCGTCAAGCCCGGCGACACGTACCGGGTGACCTGCACCCACGACGTGTCACTGCGCAAGCTACTGCCGCAGTTGCGGGAGGTCCCGCCGCGCTACGTCGTGTGGGGGGACGGCACGAGCGACGAGATGTGCCTTGGTCTGGTCACCTGGTCGCCCGCCGTATGACCCGCAGTCATGCCGGATCGGCCGACCGGGTTGGTCGGTACCCGGTCGGCCGGTGTCCAGCTACGCCCCGGCCGGTTGGAACAGCTCGACGGGGTTGCCCGACGGGTCGTCCAGCAGGATCTGCCGCCCGCCGGGGCCGGTGACGATGTCGTTGCGGAACACCAGCCCCGCGGCGCGCAGCCGGGCGACTTCGGTGGAGATATCGTCGACGACGAGGTGGATGCGGTTCCAGCCGCCCGGCTGCGGTGTCCGGCCGTCGGGCATCGGGCGGCCGGCAGAGCTTGCCGGCCCGGCCAACAGCAGCCGCAGGTTGCCGCGGGTGACGTCGGCGAATGCCGGCAGCGCGGCCGAGTTGAGGGTGAAGCCGAGGTGGGTGGTGTAGAAGTCGACCGCGGCCTGCACGTCGTGGACCATGTACCGGACGTGGACGGTGCCATCGGTGAAGCTGCTCATCGGTCCTCCAGAGCGGTTCGGGTGGCGATGCGGTGCAGCAGAAAACGGATCCGGCCGGCCAACTCGGCGGCGGTGCGCTGGAACGCCGGATAGCCGTTGGGCTCGCGCGCCGGGTCGGGGATACTCCAGTGCACCGGCTCGGGGCGGCCGGGAAACTCGGGGCAGACCTCCCGGACCCGGTCGCACAAGGTGATCACATAGTCGAACCGGTGGCCGGTGAACCGATCCAGATGCTTGGCGCGGGCATCGGTCAGGTCAATACCGTGTTCGGCCATCACCGCCACCGCGGACGGATGCACGGCCTTCGGGTGGCTGCCCGCGCTGGACACCTCCACCGTGTCACCGGCCAGATGCCGCAGCAGCGCCTCGGCCATCTGCGAGCGGGAGCTGTTGCCCGTGCACAGGAACAACACGCGGGCCGCCGCCCGGCCCGCTGGTGGGGTCGGCAACACCGGCGCGGCCAACCGCAGCGCCGGGTGCAACGCCCCGCCGGTGACGGCCAGCAGCTGGCCACAGCGGGCCAGGTCGACGCTGTAGTAGGTGTCCCGGCCATCAGCGGCGCTGCGCCGGCCGGTGACCAGGCACCCGCGGCGCAGCTGACCCAGGTGGTAGGAGACCAGGTTCTGCGGCTGGCCCAGCAGCGCGGTCAACTCCTGCACCTGCCGGTCGCTGCGGGCCAGCTCGCCCAGCAGCCGCCAGCGCAGCGGATGCCCGGCAAGTCGCAGGAATGCCGGTGGCGCCAGGTCGTCTCCCGATCGGCGTGCCATGTCCCGAGGATACATCAAGACCGCTTGATAGAGTTTCCACGGCCGTTCATGGCAGCGGTTCTTGCACGACGCTGGCGATGACCGTGCTCACCATCTTGCGGACGGCCTCAGCCTCTGGTGGGGTGCCTTTCCGGTCGGCGAAGAGCAGGTGCCCGGCCCCGATCAGCATGGGAGCGAGCGTGTCGACGTCGGCATCCGCCGCGATGCGGCGCAGGTCCCGCTCCGCGGTGAGGTAGGAGGCGATCATGACCGCCGCTTCCGTCAGGACCGGGACGCCGGCCGGCCAGGCCTGGCGCAGCCGGGCGCGCAGCTCATCCCGGAAGGTGATGAGGGGGACGATCGCCACCGCGACCGACCCGAACACGGCCGTCAGCGCGTCGGTGAGGTTCTCGACGACGGTGCCGGTCCCGGCCGACTCGCGCAGGGCGGCGGCCTGGGGGTCCATCCGTTCGATGCGGTCGAGCACGAACTCGGCGAGGAAGGCGTCGAAGTCGTCGAAGTGCCGGTGCAGGACGCCCTTGGCGCAGCCTGCCTCCATGGTGACCGCCCGGCTGGTCAGCGCGCTCGGCCCGTCCCGGAGCAGGACGCGCTCGGCGGCGTCGAACAGCTGCTCACGCACGTCGCGAATGGCCACCCCGGTCGGCACCGCGCATCCTCCGTCGCTCACGGGCCCGCTCGGTTGACGAGTGGGCACATGCCCACTATGGTGGGCATGTGCCCACTATACCGCCGGCGGGAGCGCGTCTTTCCGAGCACGAGCCTCATCAACACCGGCAGGTAGCGGAGTCGTTCGGCTCGGACGCCGAACGCTACGACCGGACCCGGCCCCACTACCCCGACGCCATGGTGGATCGGATCATCGCCGCCAGCCCCGGGCCCGACATCCTCGACGTCGGCGTCGGTACCGGCATAGAAGCCCGGCAGTTCCAAGCAGCCGGCTGCAAGGTGCTCGGGGTCGATTCCGACGCGCGCATGGCCGACGTCGCCCGGCGCAGCGGGGTCGAGGTCGAGGTGGCGACGTTCGAAGCCTGGGACTCCGCCGGCCGGAACTTCGACGCGGTCATCGCCGGCCAGTCCTGGCACTGGGTGGACCCGGTCACTGGCGCGGCCAAGGCGGCGCAGGTGCTGCGTCCTGGCGGCCGGCTGGCGGCGTTCTGGAACGTCGGCGAGCCCCCGCCCGAAGCGACGGAGGCGTTCGCCGCCGTCTATAACCAGGTGGTACCCGACGCGCTGGCTTCGCGGGCCTACCGCCGGAACACGCCGGCCCTGAAGGGGTACTCGATGCTGTTCACCAAGGCGGCCGACGGGATACGGGACGCGGGCGCGTTCGGCGACCCGGAGCAGTGGCAATTCGACTGGGAGCAGTCCTACACCCGGGACGAGTGGCTGGACCAGCTGCCCACGTCCGGCGCCCTCACCCAGCTCCCGTCGGACAAGCTGGCGGACGTGCTGACGGGCATCGGAGCCGCTATCGACGCTATGGGGGGCGGCTTCACGATGCATTACACCGCGGTGGTGGTCACCGCGGCGCGAACCAGCGCCACCTGACCCTCACCTGTTGCGGCTAACGCAACCTGTCCACGAACACCTCGCTCGGCTCGCGATCGGGCCGTAGGCCCCGCCACGCCGGATGCCGCAGACGCCCGTCCGGCGTCTCGGTGCGGTACGACACCTCGCCGATGTACGCCGGTAAGGTCGGCACGGGCTTCACCGAACAGATGCTCCGGGACCTACGCCGGCGGCTAACTCCCCTGGCGCGGCCGACCTCGCCCTTCCACCAGCCAGTACCCAGGGAGGACAGCCGTGACGCCCACTGAGGGCGCCGATCAGGTTCGCGCGCCGGCCGCTGCCGGGTCGCCACCCGGCGATGAGCACCTCCGCCGTCTTGTTCAACGGGGTCTTGATCCAGGCCCGCGAGCGGACGCCGGGCTGGTAGGTCGAATCCAGTCGTTTGGCGACCACGCCTTCCAGACCCAGCTCCGCGGCCGTGTCCATGAGGTCGTCGCCGGCGGGGCCATGGTAGTACGGTGGTGTCTTGACCATGGCGTCGTCGAGAGCCAACGCCTCCAACAGCTGCGGCGGCCGGTGTAGGGCAGATCTGCCGCGCACGGCGAGCTCGTTGGTCGGCCCGGCTGGTCAGACATCGACGGCCAGCCGGACCGTCACCATGTCGCCTACCTCAAGTCCTTCGGCCTTCCGCACCCACGCCTTCACCGGCACGATGTACCGCCCGTCTTTCGGGTACAGCGATGTCTTCCACCCGGTTCCCCCGATCTGCGCCGTGACCGGAATCATGCCCCAGCCGTAGGTCACGGACGCGGAAGTCGCTTCCAGCTCACCGGACTCCTCTTCCGGAACGGTGATGAAGTGCCACGGCGCCGGGCCTTTCCAGAACCACATCTCGCCGCTGAACGCCAGGTTCACGCGATCAGGATAGGGGCCGACGACTCCTACCACCTGGGCCCGGACCCGCGCCCGCGCCGAACACCATGGCTGACGCCGTGCTTCACCTGCCTCGCCGGGAGCGCAGCATCCGCGGCTGGTCGAACACGGTGTTGTCGTCGACACCCGCACCACCGGGTAGCGGGTACATCCGTTCCTGTCCCGGGTGCCGGCGGCCGCGCGCTGGCGTCCGCGGCCCGGCGAGATCGCGGCCGTGGTGACCCCGCTGGCCAGTTCGCTGGCCGATCCGGCCCGGCGCAGCACCGAGCTGCTGTCATTCCCGACCTGCCGCAGCCGCGAACCGTCGAATGCGTTGAGCTCGATGGCCACCTGCTGTGGGGGTTCACCCTGCGCGTGCTCGACACCGTTCTGCCGCGGCTGCTCGCCGGGGAGTGGGCGGTGTGAGCCGCGTGCCGTGGTCGCGCCGCCATCATCGCCCGGCCGGCTGACCGGACCGGCTCGACCCGTCCCGTGTCCTCCGTCCCGGGATGTCACATCCAGCGGTGCTGGTTCGTCCACGTCCAGGAACACGGGCCGGGCCCGCCGCGGCGCCGGCCGGGAAGTAGGGAGGCGGACGGATGGACGTGCCTAGCTGGGGAACTTCGACGACGGCCACCGGGCGCAGCCGGGTGTTCACCACGCTGGTTCTGGTTGCTGCCGGGGCGCTGATGACGGCCGCCGGCATCTGGGGCCTGGTCGCACCGCGCTCGTTCGCGGCGTTCGCCGGATTCCCGTACAGCCGGCACTTCGTGCACGACGCCGGCGCGTTCCAGCTCGGCATCGGGGTGACGCTGCTGCTCGCGTCAGCTTGGGCGGACGCCGCCGCGGTCGCGCTGGCCGGCTTCGTCGTGACCAACACCGCGCACACGTTCAACCACGTCGTCGATCTCGACGGGGGCGGGCACGGTCGGGACGCCTGGGGTCTGGCGGTGCTGTCCCTCCTCTCCCTGGCGGCCCTGGTGGTCCGGATGCGCCAGCTCGGCTGGGTCGCCGGCGAGGTCGGCACAACCGCCGCGGTACCGGCGCTGGCGCCGTTCGTCCGGCAGAAGACGATCCTGTTGACCAGCTACCGGCGCGACGGTACCCCGGTCGGCGCCCCGGTGAGCATCGCGGTCGACGGCGACCACGCCTACGTCCGCAGCCCCGGCAACGGCGGCAAGATCAAACGGATCCGCCGCAACCCGGCCGTGCAGATCGCGCCGAGCACCGCGCTCGGCAAGCCCACCGGCCCGGCCGTCAGAATGCGGGCACAGCTTCTGCACGGCGCCGAGTACCGCCATGCCGGCCGGTTGCTCGCCCGCAAGTACCCGATGCTGCAGGGCGCCTTCGTCCCACTGGCGCACCGGCTGGGCCGGGCCAGGTTCGGTCAGACCGTACACATGCGGCTGACTCCGGCGGACACCCCGGCCGTCCGCGACGCGACACGGGACGAACCCGTCACGCGGGCGGCCGGGTAGCGAGCCCGGTCATGCGCTGCCCACACCTGGTGGCGCGGTCGGCGAGCAACCCGGCCAGCTGCCCGACCCGGGCGCAAGCGCGGCGACCGCACCGGTGACACAGGACCGCCCCATCCCTACAGCAGCTTGTCCAGCGTGATCGGCAGGTCCCGGACCCGCCGCCCGGTCGCGTGGTAGACCGCGTTGGCGATCGCCGCGGCCGCCCCGACGATGCCCAGCTCGCCGATCCCGCGCGCGCCGAGCGGGCTGAGCAGCGTGTCGGGGTGGTCGAGGAACTGCACGTCGAATACCGGGGTGTCGGCGTTGACCGGTACCAGATACCCGGCCAGGTCGGCGTTGGCGATGCGGCCGGTGCCCGGCTCGATTCGGGTGTCCTCCAGCAGCGCCTGGCCCAGGCCCATGGTGAGGGCACCGACGATCTGGCTGCGCGCCGTCTTCGCGTTGACGATGGTGCCGGCGTCGACCACACACGTCATCCGGGCCACCCGCGGCTCGCCGGTGAACCGGTGCACGCGGACCTCGCAGAAGTGCGCGGCGAAGGACCGGAACGCGTGGACGGTGTCGCCGTTCTTCGGTGACGTCGCGCTCGCCTCCACCGCCGGTACGGAAAGCCGGGTCAGCAGGTCGCCGAAGCTCACCGAGCGGTCACCGGCGACCAGGTTGCCGCGGTCGTACCGGACGGTGGCCGGGTCGGCGCCGAAGAACGGGGAGCCCTCGGTCTGCACCGCGAACCGGATCAGCTCCGTCTTGACCGCGTCCACCGCCGCCTGTACGGCCGGCCCGTTGGTCGACGTGGAGCTCGATCCGCCCGCATTGGCGGCGCGCGGCAGTGTCGAGTCGCCGATCTCCGCGCGGGCCCGCTCCACGGGAATGCCCAGCCCGTCGGCGCCGAGGATCGCGAATACGGTGGTCTGTCCGGTACCGAGGTCGGCGCCGGTACCGGAGACCGTGGCGGTACCGTCGGCGCCCAGCCGTACCTTGATGCTCGCCTGGGCCCGCGATGCGGAGAAGTTGGCCGTTGCCGTACCCATGCCGACGAGCCAGTCGCCGTCTACGACCGCGCGGGGCACGGGGTTGCGCCGGGACCAGCCGAACCGCTGCGCCCCGACCGTGTAGCACTCATCGAGATGCTTGCTGGAGTACGGCTTGCCGTTACCCGGGGCGGCCGTGGCGTTGTTGCGCCGGCGCAGCTCCAGCGGATCCATGCCCAGCGCGACCGCCAGCTCGTCGATCGCGCATTCGAGCGCGAACGAGCCGGTCGCCTCCGACGGTGCCCGCATGATCGTGGTAACCGGCGATTCGAGCGGCACCACCTTGCGGCCGACGTGGATGTTCGGGCAGGCGTACGTGTTGAGCGAGATGCCGCCGGTGTTCTCGGTGAAGTACGCGGTCGCGCCCTTGCTCGACACGCCGTCGTGCTTGATGGCGGTCAGGGTGCCCTCGGCCGTCGCGCCCAGCGTCACCGTCTGGCTGGACGCCGGCCGGTGCCCGACCACGGTGAACGTCTGCTCCCGGGTCAGTACCGTCTTGACCGGCCGGCCCAGCGCCCGCGCCGCGGCCGCGGTCAGCGGTACCTGCGCCCAGTTGCCCCACTTGTTGCCGAACCCGCCGCCGACGTACGGGTTGATCACGTGGATCTTCGATGCGTCGATGCCCAGCGTGGTCGCCAACCGGCTCACCACGAGCAGCACGCCCTGGGTCACGGTGTAGATGGTCAGCTGGTCACCGGTCCAGGTCGCCACCGTGGCATGCGGTTCCAGAGCGTTGTGGTTCTGCGGGGCGGTGGTGTACGTGGCCGAGACGGTGATCGGGCTGGCCGCCAGCGCGTCGTCGATGGACGCGGCGCCCGGCGCGAGCACGTCGGTCGGCGCGCCGCCGGAGACGGCGCCGGGCAGCCCGGCGCTAAACGAGGCCGCCGGTGCCTGCGCCGCGTAAGTCACCGCGACGAGCGTGGCGGCCTCGCGCGCCTGCTCGAACGTCTCGGCCACCACCAGCCCGATCACCTGGCCGTGGTAGCGCACCTGGGCGTCCTGCAACGGCGGGATGTTCTCGTCGTTCTGGTTCTGCGTGTAGGGGAGCAGCTTGAGCGGGTTGGCCGGCGTGTACACGGCCAGCACGCCGGGCGCCGCCAGCGCCGCGGCGGTGTCCATGCCGGTGATGACACCCTTCCCGACGGTACTGGTGACCAGATAGCCGTACGCGAGCCCGTCGAGGCGGGTGTCCGCGGCGTAGGTCGCCGCGCCGGTCACCTTGAGCCGCCCGTCGACGCGGCTGACCGGCTGACCGATGGGGGAGTCGCTCATGCTGTCACCCCTCGCGCCACCTCCGTCAGCGCGCGCACGATCGTGCGCTGCACCAGCGCCACCTTGAAACCGTTGTGCGCCAACGGTCGCGCCCCGTCGGCCGCGGATCGGGCCGCCGCCTCGAAGCTTTCCGGTACCAGCGGCCGGCCGCGCAGCGCCCGCTCGACGGCACGCAGCCGCCACGGGACGGTACCCACGCCGCCGGCGGCCACGCGGGCCTGGCGGATGCGCCGCCCCCGCACATCCAGCGCCACGGCAGCCGACGCGAGCGCGAACTCGTACGACGCGCGGTCGCGGACCTTGACGTAGGTCGAGCGGGTGGACCAGTGCAGCGCCGGTACCACCACCTCGGTGAGCAGTTCCCCCTGCTGTAGCTGGTTTTCCAGCTGCGGGGTGTCGCCGGGCAGGCGGTAGAAGTCGACCAGCCGGACCAGCCGGTCGCCGGCGCGGCTGTACAGCCGCACCCAGGCGTCCAGGGCCACCAGCGCCACCGCCAGGTCACTCGCGTGGGTGGCTACGCACGAGGTACTGGTACCGAGCACCGCGTGGCCGCGGTTCTCGCCGGCCTGCGCCGGGCACCCGCTACCCGGTTCCCGCTTGTTGCACGGCGTGTGGACGTCGCGGAAGTACCCGCACCGGGTGCGCTGCAACAGGTTGCCGCCGATGCTGGCCATGTTGCGCAGCTGCGGTGACGCGCTCTGCACCAGCGCCCGCGCGATGACCGGGTACCCGGCCGCGACGTCGGGGTGCGCCGCGACGTCGCTCATCCGCTCCAGCGCACCGATGCGCAACCCATGCCGCCCGGCCGCGATGCCGCGCAACGGCAGCGCGTTGATGTCGACGACCTGCCGCGGCGTGAGCACGTCCAGCTTCATCAGGTCGACGAGCGTGGTACCGCCGGCCAGCAGCGCCGCGCCGCCGGCGGCCCGGTCGACCGCGTCGTCGGCGCTGGCGGCCACCGTGAAGTCGAACGCGTGCATCAGGCCACCCCCGAGCCGTCGCGGGCCTGCTTGACCGCGTCGACGATGTGGGGGTACGCGCCGCACCGGCACAGGTTGCCCGACATCCACTCCCGGATCTCCGCGTCGGTGCCCGCATGCCCCTCCCGGAGCAGCGCCACCGCCGACATGATCTGCCCCGAGGTGCACGATCCGCACTGGAAGCCGTCGCAGTCGATGAACGCCTGCTGGACCGGGTGCAGCGCGTCCGCCCGCGCCAGCCCTTCGACCGTGGTGACCTGCCGGCCGGCCACCGACGCGGCGAGGGTCAGGCAGGACAGCACCCGCCGGCCGTCCACGTGCACCGTGCACGCGCCGCACTGCCCCCGGTCGCAGCCCTTCTTGGTGCCGGTCAGCCCGAGCCGCTCGCGCAGCGCGTCGAGCAGGGTCACCCGCGCGTCGATGGTGACCGTCCGGGCCTGGCCGTTGACGGTCAGCGCGAGGTCCAGGGCGGTGCCCTCGCCGGCCAGCGGCGGTACCGGTGCCGCAGGCGGTGTGGCACCGGCCGGGGCCGGGTCCGCGAGCGAGCCGGCGAGGGCTGCGGCGGCCGACACCGCGGCGGCGCCACCGAGCAGGCCGCGGCGGGACAGGCGGCCGTCGTCGGTAGATGTCATCGCGACCCCCGATAGCTGCATTTGGGCACCGATGCCACCCCATCATTCTCAATCAAAGGCGTCAATATCTCTTTCCATCGATGGGAGCCGTTCTGCCCGCCGGCTGGGGTGGCGTATTGACGGCTCTCCGGGCTGCGGCTATTTTGAACAGATGTTCAGAACGGCTGTTCAACAACGGCCGGCGCCCGCCGACGGAGGAGCACGCGGCGGGATCGGGCGGGGCATGCCCGCTCGTTGCGACGTCGCGGTGCTCGGTGGCGGGATGGCCGGCATGGCGACCGCATTGCGGCTGCAGGCGGCCGGTCTGTCCACTGTGGTCTTCGAGGCGCACGGACATGTCGGCGGCTGCGCCGGGTACTTCCGCCACAAGGGTTTCTCCTTCGATGTGGGCGCGACGACGCTCGTGGACTTCGAATCCGGCGGTGTCGGCGCGGAACTGCTCGACGCGGTCGGCCTGCCCGCCCTCGACGGCGAGGCCCTGCCGGGGTACCTCGCCTGGCTGCCCGACCGGACCGTGACGCTGCACCGCGATCAGGCCGCCTGGCACACCGAGCGGTTACGCGCGTTGGGCGACAGCCCGCGCCACCGGGAGTTCTGGGCGCTCCTGGACCGGCTCGCCCAGGTGTTCTGGGCGGCGAGCCGGTCGGGCGTGCGGCTGCCGGTGCGGCGCCCCGCCGACGCGGTACGGGATCTGCGCGCGATCGGGCTACGTCACGTGCCGTTGGGCCGGTACCTCGGTCGCACGCTCGGCGACGTGCTGCGCCGCTTCGGGCTGCGCGAGGATGCCGCGCTCGTCGGCCTGCTCGCCATGCTGGTGGAGGACACCGTGCACAGCAGCGTCGACCGGGCGCCGCTGATCAACGCGGCGCTCGGCGTGACCATCCGTGGTGCCGGACTGACCCGCCACCGCGGCGGCATGCACGGCTTCTGGCGCCACCTGGTTACGCACTACCGGACCCTGGGTGGCACCGTGCGGACCGGGTGCCGGGTCGACCGCGTGACGGGGCAGCCCGGCGGTTACCGGGTGGACACCGCCCGCGGCAGCCTCGGCGCCGGCCAGGTCGTCAGCGCGCTACCGGTGGCCACCACCGCGCGGATCGCCGATGCCCTTCCCGTTGCGACGCGGCTGCGCCCCTACCTCCGCCGGGACGAGCCCGGCGGCGCGCTCATGGTCTTCCTCGGCGTACCCGAGGACGAGGTCGCCGACCAGCCGCTGACCCACCATCAGCTGTTGCAGGACTACCGCCGTCCGCTCGGCGACGGCAACAACATGTTCGTATCCGTCTCCGCCGCCGGAGACCCGCTCAGCGCACCCTCTGGTCACCGCACCGTCATGATCTCCACGCACACCGAGCTCGCCGCGTGGCAGGGCCTCGCGGAGGCCGAGTACCAGATGCGCAAGCACGAGGTCGGCGAGCAGTTGACCGGATACGCGCGCCGGGTCTTCCCCCGGCTGGGCGATCGGGCCGTCGTCTGCCAGGTCGGCACGCCCCGCACCTACCAGCGTTTCGCGTTCCGACCGTCGGGGGCCGTCGGCGGGGTGCGCCAGACGCTGGCCAACACCAACCAGCGCGCCATCCCGCACGACCTCGGCGGCACCGGCTTCTGGCTGGTGGGCGACTCCACCTGGCCCGGTCTCGGCACCGTCGCGTGCGTCCTGGGCAGCCGGATCGTGGCCGAGGGCGTACGCCGCGAGGCGGCGCGGCACCGCACCGCGACTCCCCGGAGGTACCCGTGACCACGATCGCACCGCCCGCCCTGTCCGCTGTCGCCGCCGACCTGCTCGTCACCTCCGCCCGCCAGCGCCGGATCGCCCTCGCCCGGCCGTACCTGGGTGTTGCCCTCTTCGCGCTGGTCGCCTGGCTGGGTTGGTGGTGGGCCACCCCGCTGGTCATGTTCGGCATCTTCGTCGCGGTCGTCACGGTCACCCACGACGTCGTGCACCGATCGCTCGGGCTCGGCCGCAGCGGCACCGAGTGGGCACTGTTCCTGCTCGGCCTGGTACTCATGGAGAGCGGCCATGCCTACCGGATCACCCACCTGCAGCACCACCGGCTGTTTCCGAGCCGGGAGGACCCGGAAGGCTACCCGGCCAAGCTCAGCTTCCTCGGCGCGGTCCTCTACGGACCGGTGTTCCTCGTCCGGCTGTGGTGGTGGGCCTACCGCCGCACGCGCGGCGATCGCCGGCAACGGACCTGGCTGCTGGTCGAGGCGGGCGTGCCGGTCGTCGCGCTCGCCGCCGGTGCGGCACTGACGCCCGTCACCGCGGCACCGCTCGGGTACGTCGTCATGGCGATCGTAGGCAGCTGGGTCTACCCACTGCTGACCGTGTACCTGCCGCACCACGACTACGGTGACACGCCGCTGACCCAGACCCGTACGCTGCGCGGCCGCGTCGTCCCAGCGGTCTTCCTGGAGCTGACCTACCACCTGGAGCACCACCTCTACCCCCAGGTGCCCAGCCACCGGCTCGCCGAGCTGGCCCGCCGGTTGGACCCGTTCCTCGCCCAGGCGGGCATCGGCCCGAGGCGGGTCATCTGACGTGATGCGCGCCGAAACCCGGCAACGCATCCTGCGTGCCGCGATACGGACGCTCGCCGAGCAGGGGTACGCCCGCACGACCGCCCGGGCCGTGGCCGCCAACGGCGGGTTCGCACCCGGCGCCATCTACTACCACTTCGCCGACCTCGACGAGCTGTTCGTGGCGACCGCGCGGTTCACCAGCGAGACGCGGCTGGCCCGGTACAAGGCCGAGACGGACGGCATCACCGGTGCGGTCGAGCTGGTCCGCCGGCTGCGCGCGCTCTACGCCGAGGACGGCGCCGAGGGCCACATCGCCGCCGTCCAGGAGCTGATCGCCGGGGCGAACACCTCGGCCCGCCTGGCCGACGAGGTCCGGGCATCGACAGCGGTGTGGCAGGAGTTCGCCGCGGGCACCATCCACCGGCTGATCGACGGTACCCCGTTCGCGGCGCTGGTACCGGTACGGGAAGTGGCCACGGCCGCGGTCGCCGCGTACCTCGGCATCGAGATGCTCTCGCACCTCGACGCGAACCGCACCGATCCGGCCGCCATGTTCGACGCCGCCGAACGCGCCGCCGCGATGGTCGACGCGCTGCGCCCGCGGTGACCCGGCACGGCCGGACGGCGTTTTCCGCGCCGCCCGGCCGTCCACCCTCAGCAGCCGGCGCAGCAGCTGTCGTAGGTCTCGTGGCAGTAGAAATCGATGTACTTCCGGCGGTAGCACGAGCCGGCGCACCAGAAGCACCCGAACCATCCCGGTGTGCAGTACGCCCCGGCGCTCACCCGGGGAACGAAACGGGCGAGCATCCGCTCCCCGGCCCGTTCGATGAGCTTGACCATTCTCGGTCCTCCTTGGTCCGACGCCCGACCAGCGGGCGGGGTGTACCGGCCGCGACGGGTGCCGCGGCCGGTCCGGCCGGATGGCCGGAGACTGAGGGTCCGAGCCGGCGTACCACGACGCCGAGCAGCAGCCGGTCGTCGAGGTAGCCGAGCCGGCGGGAGTCGTGGCTGCGCGCGGCGTTGTCCCCGCGGACCACCAACCGGCCGGGCGGGACGAGTGCGCCCGGCGGCGGCGGATGCGGCAGCGCGTCCGGCGGTACCGGCTCTCCGGCGACCGCGACCACCCGCTTGAGCATCCACGCGCCGCCCTCGGCGGAAGGCCCGTCCACGCCGGGAGGCCAGCGCAGGACGGCGAGCTGCCCAGTCCGGACCGCGCGACCGGGTACCCGCCGGGCCAGCACCCGGTCGCCGTGCTGCAGTGTCGGCTCCATGCTGCGGCCGGTGACGGTGATCACGACGAGGTGGCGGCGCAGCCAACGGCCGGCCAGCGCGAGCCCACCCGCGCAGCCGAGCACCACGACGATCACCAGTACGGTCATCCCGGCACCGCCCCGGTCAGGTACGCGTCGGCCTGCAACCGGAACAGCCGTGCGTACTCCCCGTCGCGGGCCAGCAGCTCGGCGTGGGTACCGCGCTCGGCCACCCGGCCCTGCGCCACGACGACGATCTGGTCGGCGTGCCGCACCGCGCCGAGCCGGTGCGAGATGAGCAGAGTCGTGCGGTCCCGCCGCCGGGCCAGCAGGGTGCTGTTGACTTCCGCCTCGGCCTGCGCGTCCAGACCGGCGCTCGGCTCGTCGAGAATCATCAGGTCCCGGGTGTCGCGCAGGAACGCCCGGGCCAGCGCCACCCGCTGCCATTGACCGCCGGAGAGTCGTACCCCGTCCCGCGGGTCCTCCGCGTCGCTGCCCAGCAGGTACATGCGGGTCAGCGCGGTGTCGTATCCGTACGGCAACCCCGCGAGCGTGTCGTGCACTCCGGCGAGGCGCGCCGCCGCCTCGACCCGGTGCGGATCGCCGACCGCGCCCAGGTCGCCCACCACGACGTTCTCGAACGCGGACAGGTCGTAGTCGTGGAAGTCCTGGAACACCGCGCCGACGCGGTCGCGCAGGGCCGCCGGGTCGAGCTGGCGCACGTCGGTCCCGTCCCAGCAGACCTCGCCGCGGTCCGGGTCGTAGAACCGGCACAGCAACTTGACCAGTGTGCTCTTGCCCGCCCCGTTGAGGCCGACGACGGCGGTCGTGCGGCCGGCCGGAATGGTCAGGTCCAGGCCGCGCAGGACCCAATCGTGGTCGGCGCTGTAACGGAACCACACGTCGCGCACCGCGATGCCGTGCCGCAGCGGCGGTACCGCCGGGGCCGCCGCGGGTACCGCGAGGTCGGGTGGCGCGGTGACCACCGCCTGGTAGTGGTCGAACAGTAGCAGCGCCTCGTGCGCCGACGCGGCGTGCTGGAAGCCGCCGACCAACCCGACCTGGACGCCGGTGACGGCGGCGATGAACACCGACAGGTCGCCGACGGTGAACCGGCCGGCGCGGGCCTGGCCGACCATCCACACCAGGCCCGCACCAGCGACCGCCGCGCCCACCAGGGCCAGCACCGCCTGTGCGCCCAACCGGTGCCGGTCCACCCGCCGCTCGGCGGCGTTGACCGTGCGCAGCTCCTCGAGCATGCGCCGGCGGAAGAAGGTACCGGTGCCGAAGAGGCGAATCTCCTTCGCGGCGTCCACAGTGGACAGCAGCCGCGCGTAGAAGAACTGCCGGCGCTCCACGCGACCGACCCGGAAGATCGCTCCGGCGCTGCGCCGCCCGAGGGCGAGCTGGACGAAGAGTCCCGGCAGCGCGGCGACCACGACCACCGCGGCGACGACCGGGCTGAGCACCACCAGCGAGCCGAGGAAGCCCGCCACCCCGACCGCGGACGCCGCCATCCCCAGCACGCCGGCGACCACCCGCCCGGGCGCGGCTCCGCCGGAGCGGCCGGCGAGCTGGAACCGGTCCTGGAACCGGGGATCCTCCACCCGGGTCAGCCCTACGAAGGAGTTGAGCGCGGCGAAGAGGCGGTCCTGCGCGGCCAGGCCGGCCCGGCGGTCGAGCTGGTTGCCGGCGTAGCGCGCGGCGTGCGGGACGACCGCGATCACCACGCCGGTCGCGGCGACCGCCAGCACGGGAGCCAGCACCGGGCCGTTCCCGCGCAGGCTGTCCAGTACCGACCGGGTCAGCCAGGCGAGCGCGACCGGGCTCAGCCCGGCGAGGACGGCCAGCCCGCCGATCGCCAGGACGGTTCCCGGGGCCGAACGCCAGGCCAGCCGCGTCGCGGCGCCGGCGTGCCGGGCCACCGTGGCGGCGGGCAGCCGGTCAGCCACGCGACACCGGTACCGGTTGGGCGGCCACCGGCGCCAGCGTCGGGAAGGTGGCGAGGTCCGCCCCGCTGGCCCAGACCCCGCCGCTGCCGTCGAGCAGGCCCACGGCCGGGTAGCCGGTGACCGAGAACGCCTTGTTGACCGGCCCGTCCACCGGCTCGACGACCAGCCGCGCGACGCCCCGCAGTCGCGCCACGAGCTCCGCCGTCTCCTCGGCCGTACCGATCAGGACGGCGAGGACATCCTGCCGGCCCGTGCCCAGCTCGGCGGCGTACGCCGCGAACTGGGGTAGCCGTTCCAGGCACGGCCCGCAGGTCGGGGTGAAGAAGCCGACCAGCGCGCCGGTGACGTCGGCCCGCGACAGCGGCTCCCCGTCGACCGTCGTGGCCGCGAACTCCGCCGGCGACTCGCCCGGTTCGATCATCATCCGCGGCCGGCGCCGGGGCTCGCCGCTCGACAGCAGCGTGGTGTGCTCCCGCAGCCGTTTGATCACGCCGAACGTGAGCACGAGGTTCAGTGCGGCCACCGAACCGACGAGCACCATGGCCGCGGCGAAGTATGGCATCGACGCTCTCCTATCGGATGGACCGCTCCGGCGCCGCGCGCCGGGACCCGGTCGGGACGAGTTGGGGTGCGGACGGCGCGAACAGCGCCACGATGTCGTCGAGGCGGATGAGGACCATGGCCGCGATCACCCCGGCCAGCGCCGCGAGCGCAATGCCCGCCGCCGCTGCTCCGGCGCCGGGCGCGCTGGGTGCCGGCCAGCGCAGCGCGGCGGCCAGGCCGGCGGCGGCGATCGTGGTGAGCAGGCCGTTGCGGACCACCTGCGCCCGGGACAAGGGTGCGGCGCCGGCCCCGAAGCAGCGGCACGGCTCGCGTACCCCGCGCCGCCACGCCCGGCCGAGCGCGACGGTGAACGTGGCCAGCACGGCCCCGGCCAGGCCCAGCCCGGCGGGCGCCGTCCCGGGCAGCGCCAGCAGGACGGGTACCGCCGCCTCGCAGAGCAGCACCGCGGCGGCTACGACTGGTCGTAGCCGCCGCGGCACCGACGCCAGATCGCCGAGGCTCCGGACGAACGCGCGCAGCGGTACGGTTCCCCGGATCTTGCCGACCACCGCGATCGCGAACACCGTGCCGACCAGCACACGGCACCCAACAACCAGATACCCCATCGATCTCCCCCATGGCGCACCCCTGCCGCGAGTCCGGCGGGAGCCGGGTCGCGTGGGCCGAGGATGCCCGAACCCGGTTGCCATCCGATTGCCATTCCGCCGCCCCCCGGGCCGGTTCGGGGCGGCGCGGGGACACGGCGGCCCGCTAGTCTGGTCCCGGAATGGACTTCAGGCTGCTCGGGCCCGTCGAGGCGTACTCCCAGCAGCGGCCGGTCCGGCTGGGACGCCGCCGCGAGCGGTGCCTGCTAGGCCTCCTGCTGATGGAGGCCGGCAACGTCCTCACGATGGACCGTCTCGTGGCGCTGCTCTGGAACGACGATCCGCCCCCCGCCGCGCCCCGCAGCGTGCACGCGCACGTGGCCCGGCTGCGGGCCGGCCTGTCCCCGCACGGCCTGCGCATCGTCACCGCCGGGACCGGTTACCTCGCCGACGTCGACCCGCGGGAGGTGGACGTGCACCGGTTCACCGCCGCGGTCGCCCGGGCCCAGGCGCTGGCCCACCCGGCCGAACGGGCCGCGGTGCTCGGCGACGCGCTGGCCCTGTGGCGCGGCCCCCTGCTGGCCGGCGTAGCCGGCGACGAGCTGCGCGAGCGGGTCGGCGCGAGCGTGGAGGGGCTGCGGCGCCTCGCCGTGGAGCTGCGGGCGCAGGCGCTGCTTGACGGCGGGGCGCACGAACAGGTCGCCGCGGAACTGCCGGCCCAGGTCGCCGAGCACCCGACCCGGGAGCGGCTGGTCGAGCTGCTGATGGTCGCGCTGTACCGCGGCGGCCGGCAGGCCGAGGCGCTCGCCGTCTATCGCCGGACGCGCGAGCTGCTCGTCGCCGACCTGGGGGTCGAGCCGGGACCGCAGCTCCAGCGGACACACTCCCGGGTGCTGGTACGCGACCCGACGCTCGCGGCCGCGCCGCCCGGCGACACCGCTCGCCCGGACCCGCCGCGCTGGCGGTACCTGCCCCGCGACATCCCCGACTTCACCGGGCGCGCCGCCGACCTGGACCGGCTCGACGCGCTGGTACCCGACGGGGACGACAGCGCGACGGCGGTGGTGATCACGACGATCGCGGGTACCGCCGGGATCGGCAAGACCGCGCTGGCCGTCCACTGGGGACACCGGACCGCCGGACGGTACCCGGACGGGCAGCTCTACGTGAACCTGCGCGGCTACGACACCGGCCGGCCGCTGCGTCCGGTCGAGGCGTTCGCCCAACTCCTGCGCGCTCTGGGCCTGTCCGGGGACAAGATCCCCGTCGCGGAGCCGGAGGCGGCCGACCTGTACCGCTCGGTGCTCGCCGACAAGCGCGTCCTCGTGCTGCTCGACAACGCCCGCTCGGTCGACCAGGTACGCCCGTTGCTGCCCAGCAGCCCGGGGAGCGTGGCCGTGATCACCAGCCGGGACCGGCTCACCGGCCTGCTCGCCCGCGACGGCGCCCGGCGGCTGACCCTCGACGTGCTGCGCCCGGACGAGGCGATCGCCCTGCTCAGCCGGATTCTGGGCGCCGACCGGGTGCAGGCCGAACCCGCGGCCGCGCGCGAGCTCGCCGCGCTGTGCGGCCACCTTCCGCTGGCGTTGCGCATCGCCGCGGCCAACCTCGCCGACCAGCCCGACCGCCGGATCGCCGAGCACGTGACGGCGCTGGGAGAGGGCAACGTCGTGGCGCTCGCCGTCGAGGGTGACCGGCAGAGCGCGCTGCGAGCGGCGTTCGACCAGTCGTATGCCACACTCGCGCCGCGCGGGCGGCGGCTGTTCCGGTCGCTGGGTCTGCTGCCCGGGGAGGACTTCACCGGTGCGGCGGCGGCCGCGCTGGCCGGCATCGCCGTCGACGAGGTGGACGAGGTGCTCGACCGGCTGTGCGCGGCGCACCTCGTGGTGCCGCGCGACGACCGGCGCTACACGATGCACGACCTGGTCCGCCGGTACGCTCGTGAGCTGGCCGGCACGGTGGACGGCGAGCGGCGCTGCCGGGCGGCGTTCGCACGGTTGTGCCGGTGGTACCTGGACACCGCCGACGCCGCCGCGCGCCAGCTGTACCCGCACATGTTCCGCCTCCCGGTGACCACCCGCACGAGCGTGCAGTTCGACCGCACCGCCGCGCTGGCCTGGCTCGACGCCGAACGGGCCAACCTGGTGGCCGCGACCGTCCACGCCGCCGAGCACGGCACCGGTACCCTTGCCTGGTTGTTGGCCGATACCCTGCGCGGCTACTTCTACCTGCGCCGCAACATGGTCGACTGGCTGGCCACCGCCACCGCGGGGCGGGCTGCGGCCGAGGCCGCCGGGGACGTCAGGGCGCAGGCGGCGGCGCACCACTCGCTCGGCGTGGCCCATGCCAGCCTGAGCAGCTACCCGCAAGCCGCGGCCCACTACGCCAGCGCCGTGGAGCTGAGCGAACGGATCGGCTGGCGGGAATGCCAGGCGGCGGCGACCGGCAACGACGGCGTCCTCAGCCTGTGGACCGGGCGGCTGCCCGCGGCCGCCTCCGCGTTCAACCAGGCCTTGCGCCTGTACCGCGAGCTGGACTCGCCGGCCGGACAGGCGGTCAACCTCGCCAACCTCGGCATCGTCTACCTGAGCTCCGGGCATTTCGACCGCGCCGCGGACAACTACCGGCAGGCGTTGGCCCTGCACGAGCGGGCCGGCGCCCGCAACAGCCAGGCGCTCGTGCTGAACAACCTCGGCGAGGTGTACCGCCACATGGGCCGCTTCGACCGCGCCGTCGACCACTTCACGGCCGCGCTGGCGGTGCACCGGGAGGTCGGCGGGCGCAGCGGCGAGGCGCTGGTGCTGGGCAACCTCGCCGCGGTGTACCGCGACACCGGCCGCCACGCCGAGGCGCTCGACCACGCCGAATCGGCCCTGCTCGTGGTACGCCAGACCGGCGACTTGCACGCCGAGGCGTACACGCTGAACCGGCTCGCCACCGTGCACCACGCGCTCGGCCGGTACCAGGACGCCGTCGACGGTCATCTCGAAGCGCTGGCGTTGACCCGGCAGACCGGCAGCCGGGATCCGGAGACCGACGCCCACCTCGGCCTGGCCGCCGCGCGGTTGGGGCTGGGCCAGCTCGCCGAGGCCGACCGGCACGCCGCCCAGGCGCTCGCCCTGTCCCGCCGGTTCAGCCTGCGCATTTTCGAGGGCCTGGCGCTGCTCGCCCACGCGCGGGTGCACCTCGCCCGCGACGAGCCGGACAAGGCCGCCCGCTACGCGCGGCGGGCGTGGGGCATCCTCGCCGGGATCGGACACCGCTTCGGCGAGGCGCGGGCGCTGGAGGTCCTCGGCTGCGCGGCCGGCGGGCGCGGTTAGCCGATCCTCGTGTAGATGAGTTCGAGGTCGTGCTCCCAGGTCGATCCGTCTGATGACTTCTCCCAGGCACCCCTGATCACGTTGGCGTCGTCGCTCACCCTTCCCGAGAACCGCTGCCAGAAGCGCGGCGCGTCTCGCCACATCCGCCAGGCCCCCTCCTGGAACGTCATCTGATATACCCGGGAGACCCCGCGTGAGTCGTAGTGGAGGATGGTATAGATCTCGGCGACTTCGTCGCGACCGATGATCAATGTCGCGGTCGGTGCCGGCTCCGGGGCGACGGAATGGAAGCGCAGATGGGTGCCGTCGTCCAGCCACTCGAACGTGGCGCGGCCGTGTTGCCCAGCGAACTGCGGGACCTGGACCTCCCACTCCCCGATCAGCGGAGCAAGCGGCCGCAGGGCGGGGTTCAGCGGTTGCGACATGGGCACCTCCACGGATGCGTTTGCGGTACCTCTCCGGCAGCTTCGTGATTTCCTCGATCTCGACGCAGAGCTTGGCCCACATCTCCTCGCGCCGGGCCGGGTCGTCCTCGACCTCGAGGTACTCGATGGCCCGGTGACGTGTCGCGGACGTGCCGCGGACACCAGGTTGTGCGCCCGGCCCCGAGTACTGAACAGCGCGGCGGCGACGGCGGTAGCGCCGGCGCGGCTGCACCCGACCGGCCGGGCGTCCCGCGCCGAGACCAATCCTGACGGACGCTCGCGTCGTACCCACCGGAGGCGCCGTTACACACCGGCCAGCTCTCCCGTGACGATCACGCCTGTACGCCGGCTCGGCCGGTCGCACACGACGCCGTCAGCCCCGCCGGGGACCTGGTGCGCTGATGTCGCGCGGCACCCGGAATGGGTTGGCCGGGAGTGGATCGAAAAGGGCGTCAGCTGCCTGCGCGCCGAGCGCCACGCGTGACGGGGGCATCGACACCGCGGCCGTGGCTTGTGCTTCTCGTTTCTCAACCCGGTAGTGTCGGGGCCGTGGTGGTCCGACTCGACATTCGACCGTTGACCACAGAGACCTGGCCGGCGCTCGAAGACCTCTTCGGCCCCGCAGGAGCCTCGAACGGATGCTGGTGCATGTACTGGCGCCTGGGCCCGCGCTACCGTACGCGGCCACGCACGGACAACAAACGGGATCTCCACCGCCTCGCAACGTCCGGACGCCCGGTCGGGCTGCTCGCGTTCGACGACGCCCTCGCCGTGGGATGGTGCCAGCTGGCCCCCAGAACGGACCTCTCCTGGCTGGCCCACGCACGTTTCCTCGGGCCCGTCGACGACCTGCCCGTCTGGTCGATCCCATGCTTCTACGTGCGCCGCTCGCACCGCCACCAAGGCGTAACGACTGCCCTCATCGACGCCGCCACGGAGGTTGCGCGCCGCGCCGGAGCCCCCGCACTTGAGGCATACCCCATCGATACTCGGGTGCCCGGCCATACCACGAACCTCTTCCCCGGAGTCGCCGCGGTCTTCTCGCGCTCCGGTTTCCACGTCGTCGCCCGGCGCAAGGACGACCGACCGGTCATGCGAAAGGACCTTCGGGCGTCCTCCGACTCAGGGCGCCAGATCCAGTGACCCGGAACAGCCGCGCCGATGCCGCGGCTGGGAGGCCGCGCCGGCCGGCACCCTGCGGTCCAACTCGCTCACCGGCCGGAGCGGCAACGTCTTCGACGACGATGGCCGCCGGCACCGGCGCCCTGAGCCGCCGGGTCATTCACCCTCAACCGCGGGCACCGCGTCCATGCGCCCGGTCCGGCGGGCGAACGCGGGCGCGTGTTCAGGTCGTAGCCCGACACCGATGAGGTAGGCCGGCACGAACGATGCCTGCGGAACGTGGCGCATGATCGCCAGGACGGGCTTGGGCGGACCCATCCGCTGTCCCTCGACGATCGGCGCCACCAGAGCGCGGTGCATGAGCCGTTGCAGGAGCTGGACGAGGGCGGTCGGCAGGAGCCGGCGGGCGCGGACCCTCGCGAGCTGTGCCGGGGTCACCGAACCGCGCCGCAGCGGCTCGGCCAGCAGCGTGGCGGCGGCCACGGCGTCCTGTACGGCGAGGTTGATACCGACTCCGCCCACCGGTGACATCGCGTGTGCCGCGTCGCCGATGCACAGCAGGCCGTCGACATGCCAGCGGTGGAGCCGGTTCAGCCGCACGTCGAGGTGCTTGACGTCGTCCATCGAGGCCAACGCGTCGACCCGATCGGCCGCCCAGGGGATGAGCTCCGCGATGTCCTGCCGGAACCGCTCGATGCCGCGCGCCCGCAGCTGCGGGTCGATCCCCTTCCTGCCGATGTAGGCGATCTGCAGGAAGGTCTCACGGGGGATGACGATCGCGAACCGGCGCGGACCCGCTTGCGGCGTCAGCGCGGCCGGGTCGTCACCGGGCCTGCGGGGCAGCCGGAACCACCAGGCGTCGATCGGCACCGGGAACTCCTTGGGCCGCAGGTCGGCTTGCTCGCGCGCGATCGACCAGCGGCCGTCGCACGCCACCGTCAGGTCGGCGCGGATCTCCCCCGACGTACCGTCCTCCGTGCGGTAGCGCACCCCTTGCACCCGTCCCGATTCGCGGACCAGCTCGGTCACCTCGGTCCGCATCCGCAGCGTGAAGGACGGTTCCTCGTGCCCGGCGTCGGCGAGCAGGTTGAGCAGATCCCACTGCGGCACCATCGCGACGTACGGGTACCGCACCTTCAGCCGGCGGAAGTCGGCCACCACCACGGTATGGTCCACGTCGATCGGGAAGGCGACCTCGTCCAGCCGGCTGTGCGGCAGCTTGGCGAACCGCTCGCCGAGGCCCAGCTCGTCGAGCAGTTGCAGGGTCGACGGGTGCACCGTGTCGCCGCGGAAGTCCCGCAGGAAGTCGCCGTGCTTCTCCAGCACCGTCACCTCGACCCCCGCCCGGGCGAGCAACAATCCAAGCACCATTCCGGCAGGTCCACCCCCGACGACCACGCAGGTCGTGCGCTCGTTCATCAGTACCACCCTATTTCAACGGTCGATGAATAATTCGACCGTACCTCAGCCGGCGGCGCCCCGCACGGCTTGGACGGCGGGCAGCCCCGGTCGGCCGGCGGATGGCGTCGATCAACGCGCGGATCGAGTTGGTGTTCCTCCCCGAAGCGTCGGGTACCTGGCTGGTATGCGTCTTGAACGAAACGGGCATCCGCACCCGCCGCTGCTTCTCGGGGCGCACACGACCCGGCTCCTCGGACGCACCCCCGCAAGCCTCGCCGCCACTCTCCACGGTCCCACCTGAGGACGGCAGGGCGAGCGTCGCGATCTCATCGCGGCCGGCGGAACTCGGCCCGCCAGCGGCTGACGGTCGGCGGTCGTGGGTCGGTCAGTTCTTCGATGCGGACCGGGTGGAGACCGTCCGTGGCGAAGGCGTCGATCTCGTCCCGGTCCAGTGGCCACGGTGGGCCCTTGATTTCGGTGTCGGGCTGGTCCCGCCGCGCCGCGATGACCAGGAGCGTGCCGCCGGGAGCGACCAGCCGCCCCACGTTGATGATGGCGGTGCGGCGTGGCGGGTCGGGCAGGGCCTGGACGGTGATGATCTCGATGACCAGGTCGAAGGCGCGCAGCCATGGTGGGGGAGGGGCGAGGAGGTCGGCGACGACGTAGTCCACGGCGGTCTGCGGGTGTCGCTCACGGGCCACCCGGATGGCGGTGGCGGCGACGTCGAAGGCCACGGTGTGGTAGCCGAGCCCGGCGACGTACTCCGCGTCGGCGCCCAGGCCGCAGCCGACCACGATGGCCCGGTGCCCGCTGCCGGTCGGCGTGCGGGCCTGTGCCCACCCCACGAGCAGCGGGTTGGGCGTGGTGCGGTCCCAGGGCATCGGCACGTCGCCGGCCCCGCTGAGTACAGGCGGTCGAACCACCCGGTCGGCTCGCCGCTGGCGATCGCCCGGGACGCGAGATGGTCCTCCAGCGCCGCCAAGCTGTTGGCGGCGTGCGGGTCAGACTCATCGATGTTCATCGGTTCACGCCTATCTCAGAAGTCCCTGCGTGCGGCGCCGGCAGCGCGGCGCGCAGTCCGGTCATCGTCGATCCTGCCCGGTGTGCCGGACCAGCGCCGGCACGAACACGTCCCACAGCGGCCCCGGCAGGTCGTGCCCCGCGCCGTGCAGGATCAGCAGTTGGGCGTCGGGGATCGCGTCGCGCAGCGCCGCGCCGTGCGGAAGCGGGAAGAGGGGGTCGCGGTCGCCGTGCACCACCAGGGTTGGCGCGTGGATGTCAGCGAATCCGCCGCGGGTCGGCCCGTCGAAGTCGATGGCGTAGTGGTTGGCGAGGGTTGCGGCGATGTCGCGGGTGCGGGCCACGTCGCGCTCGACCAATGCTCGGGTGGCGGCCTCGTCGAAGTAGGGTGAGCCACCCGCGTACGCCCTCGCCGTTCCCAGCAGGAAGTCCACCACCGCCGCGGGGTCCGCGGGGTCCGGATCGGCGGGAACCTGCCTGGCGAGCTCGTCGGACGGCGGGGGGAGGCCGTCCTCGCCCGTGGAGGTGCACACGAACGTCAGCGACGCGACCCGGTCCGGGTGGTCGACCCCGGCGATCAGCCCGATCCCACCCGACCACGACCGGCACACCAGGTGGGCCCGTTCGACGCCCCAGGCGTCCAGGATGCCCAGCGCGTCACCGGTCAGGTCGGTGAACGAATAGCCCGGCCGCCCCGGCGGGTAGCTGGTGGACCGGCCGGTATCCCGGTTGTCGTACCGGATCACGAACCGGTCGCCGGCCGCGATCCGTTCGCACAGCTCGGCCTCCCACCACAACATCGACGCGGCCGCCCCCTGGACGAGCAGGATCGTCGGGTGCGCCGGGTTCCCGAAGGTCTCGACACACAGCTCCACCCCGTTGATCTCCAGGAGCATCTCGCCATTGGCCAGCGGATCGGTCATACCAACCACGCTAGTGTCCTGCGCCGGGAATTCGTTGAAGATATGAGGTGAGTCGTTCGAGGATCTCGTCTGCGGTCTTGCTCCAGGCGAACGGCTTCGGATTGGTGTTCCACTGCTCGATCCAGGTGCGGATGTCTTTTTCCAGGGCCTGGACCGAGCGGTGGGTGCCGCGGCGGAGCTGCTTGTCGGTCAGCAGCCCGAACCAGCGTTCGACTTGGTTGAGCCAGGAGGAGTAGGTGGGGGTGTAGTGCATGTGGAAACGGGGGTGCGCGGCCAGCCACGCGGTGATCGCTGGTGCTTTGTGGGTGGAGTAGTTGTCGCAGATGAGATGGATGTCGAGGTCGGCGGGCACCTCGCGGTCGAGCTTGGTCAGGAACTTCTTGAATTCGGTGGCGCGGTGGCGGCGGTGGATAGAGCCGATCACCTCGCCGGTGGCCACGTCCAGCGCGGCGAACAGGGTGGTGATGCCGTGGCGCAGGTAGTCGTGGGTGCGCCGCTCGGGCATGCCGGGCATCATCGGCAGCACCGGCGCCGACCGGTCCAGGGCCTGGATCTGCGACTTCTCGTCGACCGCGAGAACCAGGGCCTTCTCCGGCGGGTCCAGGTAGAGCCCGACCACATCGCGGAGCTTGTCGATGAACTGCGGGTCGTTGGACAGCTTGAACGTGTCGCTCTGGTGCGGCTTGAGCCCGAACGCCTTCCACACCCGTCCGATGGTCGATTTCGACAGCCCCGACCGCGCAGCCATCGACGTCCGCGACCAGTGCGTGGCATCCGCCGGCGTGGCCTCCAGTGTCGCGACAATCACGTCCTCAACCTGCTCATCGGTGATCTTCCGTGGCGCGCCCGGCCGCGGTTCGTCGGCCAAGCCCTCCAACCGTCGCTCCAGGAAACGCCTGCGCCACTTGGTCACCGTCTGCGGCCAGATACCCAACTGCGCGGCCACGTCCTGATTGGCCCGCAACCCACCGTCTTCGGCGCAACCCAACACGATCCGGCACCGCAACGCCAGCGCCTGCGACGACCTCGCCCGCCGCGACCAACGAACCAGCGTCTCGCGTTCCTCATCCGACAACACCAACGGCAGTTTCGGACGCCCACGGCCAGTCATACACCACACACTACATTAATTCATCGAATCTCAGGCGCAAGACACTAGGGCGTCGGTGGTTAACTCGATCGTGCGGCGATGTGTGTCGTGGTTGACTCGGGCGCAACAGGTTCAACCGTCGATTGGTCAAGGAGACGAGATGCGAGCGGCGTTCACCCCCATCGAGCTGGGAGTTTCGGTCTCTTCGAGGGGTGTGGCGGTTGCCGCGAAGCACGCTGAACTTGGGAATCGTGGCGCATGTCGACGCGGGTAAGACGACCCTGACCGAGCGGCTGCTGTACTCGGCTGGGATCATCGACACCGTCGGCAGCGTCGATGCCGGTACGACGCAGACCGACACGTTGGCGCTGGAGCGCCAGCGCGGAATCACCATCAAGTCCGCCGTCGTGTCGTTCGAGATCGCCGGCGTCGCGGTCAACCTGATCGACACGCCGGGTCACCCGGACTTCATCGCGGAGGTCGAGCGGGTGTTGAGCCTGCTCGACGGCGCTGTCCTGGTGATCTCGGCGGTCGAAGGCGTCCAGCCGCAGACGCGCGTCCTGATGCGCGCGTTGCGGCGGTTGCGCATCCCGACGTTGTTGTTCGTCAACAAGATCGACCGTGGCGGCGCCGATGCCGGGCGGGTGCTCGAAGCGATCGGCGCGCGACTCGTGGCGGAGATCGTTCCCATGGGTACGGTCGACGCGCCCGGCACCAGGGCCGCGCGGTTCGTACCGTACCGGGTCGGCGACCCGGCCTTCCGCACGGCGCTGACCGAGGCGCTCGCCGACCGGGACGACTCGCTGCTGGCCGCATACGTCGAGGACGAGCACGCCGTCACGGATGGGCGCCTGCGCGGGGAGCTCGCCGCCCAGACCCGGCGATCGCTGGTTCACCCGGTCTTCTTCGGATCGGCGATCACCGGAGAGGGCGTGGCGGCGCTGACGGCCGGCCTCGTTGAGCTGTTGCCCGCCCGGGCCGGCGACGCGGAGGCGGCCGTCTCGGGCCGCGTCTTCAAGATCGATCGAGGAGGGGCCGGCGAGAAGATCGCCTATGTCCGGATGTTCGCCGGCACCGTGCACGTCCGGCAACGGTTGCACATCCAGAGCGTCAACGGCGGCGACGCCGAAGCGAAGGCGACGGCCATCAGTGTCTCGAACGAGGGCACGTGGGTCCGGCGCCCCGAACTCGCCGCGGGCGAGATCGGCAAGCTGTGGGGCCTGGGCGAGATCCGCATCGGCGACACGATCGGCCAACCACCCACGACAGCCGCCCAGCACCAGTTCGCGCCGCCGACGATGGAGACCATCGTTACTCCCGTGCGCCCGAGTGACGACGCCGCGCTGCGCGGCGCGCTGGCGCGGCTGGCGGAGCAGGATCCACTGATCAACGTCCGGGCCGACGACACCGGCCGAGAGATCTCCGTCTCGCTGTACGGTGAGGTCCAGAAGGAGGTCATCCAGGCGACGCTGGCGACGGAGTTCGGCATCGACGTCACGTTCCGCGAGACGACCACCATCTGCGTCGAGCGTCCCGTCGGCCGCGGCGAGGCCGTCGAGTTTCTCAACACCGACGCCAACCCGTTCCGGGCCACCATCGGCCTGCGTGTCGAGCCAGGTCCCGTCAGCTCAGGGATCGAGTTCCGGATGCGGGTCGAGCCACCGGCAATGCCGATGTACGTCTACAAGAGCGCCGAGGCCTTCACCAGCTACATGGCTCAGTACGTGCGCCGGACGCTGCGCGAGGGCCGATTCGGTTGGCACGTGACCGACTGCATCGTCACGATGATCGACTGCACCTACAGCTTGGCGGACGGCCCACCGTCGAGGCGGGGCCCGCTCAGTACGCCGGCGGACTTCCGCGACCTCACGCCGCTGGTGCTCATGCAGGCGCTCGACCGGGCCGGAACCGTGGTCTGCGAGCCGACGCTCAGGGTCAGCCTGGAAACCCCGGCGTGGGCGATCAGCGCCGTGCTCACGGCCCTGGGCCGACTCGCCGCGGCCGTGAAGCACCAGTCCGTGCGCGGGGACCTGACCACGATCGAGACGGTCGTACCCGCGGCGCGGATACCGGACCTGCAGCGGCAACTGCCCGCGCTGACCGCCGGCGAGGGCGTCCTGGAGTCCACATTCGACAGTTATCGGCCAGTCCACGGCCAACCACCGACCCGGAAACGCACCACGGCCGATCCGCGCCATCGCAAGGAATACCTGAAATCCCTGAGACGGCAGGGCACCCGGGGCTGACCCGCGGACACCGTCTCGAAGGCCTCCGCCCGGCGGCCGCGGACTCGTGACCGGGCCGCCGGGCGGACGGTTTACCGGATCCGGCGGGTGCCCCGGAACACGTTGCCCTCGGTGGACAGGTAGTTGTTGCGGTAGTCGAACCGTGGGGTGCCGGAGAACATCAGGTACCAGTACTTCATCTGCTCGGACCACCAGTACCCGCTGGTGAGATCGCCCTGGGTGGGTGGTGTGGTGGTGACGTCGGTGACGATGGTCCAGCCATTCGGTACCCGGGACGCCCGCTTCTGGCGCAGGTAGTAGTCGAAGGCCCGTTCCCGGTACATCTCCCGGCCGGTGACCAGCCAGAGGTTGAACGCGGAGTCGACGTACTCGGGGCGCAGCTGGTTGCCCGGTCCGGTCACCGTACCGGTCGAGTAGTCGAAGCCTTCCGGTAGCAGCACGAACCGGTCCAGCAGGCTGGTCCACGACTCGAAGTAGGCGTTGCCGAGCGCCAGATGGCCGCTCTGACCGAGCAGGCCGGCGTAGAAGGAGGTCAACTCGGAGGTCCGCCGGTCGCGGACCGATCCGGTGTTCATGTCCACCCGCCGGAACCAGGTGTGCCCGCCGAACCGCTCGGCCTCGAAGCGGATGACAGCCGCGGTCAACACGTCGTACCAGCGCCTGAAGTCCCGATCACCGAACAGGTCCCAACCGTCGAACAGGTACTCGAAGAAAGAGTCCACCGGTGGGTTGACGCTCGCGGTCGTGTTGACCCAGGCGCCGGTCTCGATGTCGAGCGTGGTACCGACCAGATCCAGCGACGAGCGCCGGTCGAAGACCGCCTTGGCCGCCTTCTTGGCGGCGTTGTAGTACCGGTCGTCGCCGACCAGCCGGGACAGGGTGCCGAACTCGGCGACGATCGTGCCGATCTCGGCGAGTACGTTCTGCGTACCGCTGGTCTCGCCGGTGCTCGGGACGACGAACCGGTACGGCGCTCCGGTGGGGGACCGGTCGAACGCGGGCAGCAGCACGTCGGCGATGTCGCGCGCCTTCCGCAGCAGGACCCGCTCGCCCGTGCACAGATACCCGGACAGCAGGCCGCCGACCATCCGGATGTTCGTCTCGAAGATCTGTACCGGCTGGGTGACCGTCCGGAAGTCGAGGTGGTCCCGGATCCACGCCACCCCGTCGGCCAGTTCCCGGTCCAGACCCATGAAGAACAACGTGTCCAGCGCCTCGACGATGGTCAGCCCGACCGGGTGCGCATCGTCGAAGAACTCGCTGAACCCGCCGCTGACCGGCAGCAGCTCGTCGTGTCCCCAGGCCAGCCGGCGGTACGAGTTCCAGGTACTGCGCAACTCGTTGCGCACGTCGGCCGCGACCGGCCGCCAATCGCGCAGGGCGGGCTCGACATCGACAGCGGGCGCGGCCTCGGCGCGCCCGACAGCGACGCCCACTCCGGCGGTCGCCAACCCACCCGCGATTCCGGCGCGCAGCAGTATGCGGCGATTCATGGCTTGCCTCCCCATCGTGACAACGTTGTCCATTCCGTGGTATCAGACCCACGGATAGCCGTCAATGGATAGTCGGCGGCGAGGGTGGACCGGGCACCCACCCGTCCAGGCCGTTCGACCCTGACGATACGGAGCCGCACGGGCGAGCGTCGAGGTATGGCTGAAAGAGTGGAGCATCGGCGGATCGTCGTGGGGGTCCAGCACGCCGCCTGCCCGGTGGTGGTCATCCACGGCCAGCACCGGTGACCGCCCGGCCGGTCCGGTCTCAACCGGGTCCTGGAGCGTCCGTGTCGAGCATGCTGTCGGGTAGCCGGAAGGCCGGGAAGAGGTGCGGGGTGACGAACCCTGTGATGCCGCTGATCAACGCACCGTCCACAGTGAACACTTTGACCGCGAACGGAAGATAGCCGCCACCCGCCTCGGCCCGCGCGTAGACGGCCAGGGCGGGCTGCCGGTTGGCGGCGGTGGGCAGCAGCCGCAGCCCGCGCCCGAACGGGCCGGCGAACAACTGCCGCAGATAGGTGGCGATGGCGTCGCGGCCCTGGTACCAGGACGGGGTAGGTGGCATGGCCAGCTGCGCGTCGGCGCGCAGCAGCGCCACCAGGGCGGGGACGTCGGCGGCGTACCAGGCCCGCAGGTACCGGTCGACCAGCTCGGCGAGCTCACCGGTGGGCCGGTGCCGGGCCGCGGGTGGCAGGCCGGCGTCGATGGTGGTGCGGGCGCGTTGCAGGGCGCTGTGCACCGCGGCCGGTGAGGTGGCGAGCAGGCCGGCGGTCTCGGCGGCGGTGAAGCCGAGCACGTCGCGCAGCAGCAGGACGGCCCGCTGCCGGGCGGGCAGGTGCTGGACGGCGGCGACGAACGCCAGCTCGACGTGCTCGCGGCGCGCCGCCACGGTCGCGGGGTCGGTGTCCGGATCCGCGGGTTCCAGCAGCGCGTCCGGGTAGGGCTGTAGCCACGGCACGTCGTGGTCGTCGGCGGCGGGTGGAACGGTGGGATCGGCGGGCCCCACGATCGCGGCCGGCAGCACCCGCCGGGCCCGGTGGTCCAGCGCGTCGAGGCAGACGTTGGTGGCGATCCGGTACAACCAGGCGCGCAGCGACGCGCGGCCTTCGAACCCGGCCAGCCGCCGCCACGCCTTGAGCAGCGTTTCCTGGACGGCGTCCTCGGCGTCGTCGAGGCTGCCTAGCATCCGGTAGCAGTGCACCGTAAGCTCCCGCCGGTAGCGGTCGGTGAGCTGCCGGAACGCCTCACCGTCGCCGGCGATCGCGGCGGCGAGCAGCGGCGGCGCGTCGGCCGTCCGGGAGGTCGTGGTCACCGGTCCAGGCTAACCGGCTCGCGGGGACCGGCTGATCCTCACGCGGTGGCGTGCCGGAAGAACGCGTCGGCGGTGGCATCGAGCGGATAGGTCAACTCGATACGCAGCTCATCCAGGGTGACCTCGGCGGTGGGGTCGAACCGCGCCGCGATCGCGATCGTTTTGATCACCTGGCCGTCGATACGGAACCACGGACACAGCACCGGCTCGGCTGCGGGCTCGCTCGGCCGGGCCACCCCGTCGAGCGCGGTTTCGGCGAGCCGGACCAGGTCGGCCAGTATCTCGTCGAACGGGGTCTGGTCGAGCTGACGGCGCAGCCGGTCCAGGCCGGCCCACGCGACCTCGGGCCAGTTGACCACGGCCTGCCGCGCGGCCGGGTCGGCCAGGAACCTTCGGACGATGTTGCCGCCGACGACGTCGCCGCCGTACAGGCGACCGCAGGCGGCGTTGGCCATGACCACGGTCCAGTGCCGGTCGACCACCAACGCCGGGTACGGCTGGTGGGCGCGCAACAGCGTGTCCAGCGCCGCCCGGTACGGCGCCAGATCCGGGTCGGCCAGGTCGGCCGCCGGGTAGGCCGCGGGTAGCCCGGCCGCGTGCAGCAGCTGGTTGCGCTCCCGCAGCGGTACCCCGAGCGCCTCGCCCAGCCGCAGCACCATCTGCCGGCTCGGCCGGGACCGCCCGGTCTCCAGGAACGACAGATGCCGCGGGGTGGAGCCGACCTTGGCGGCGAGGGCGAGCTGGCTGATGCCCTGGTGAGTGCGCCACCGGCGCAGCCGGGCCCCGAACGGGCTGGCCACCGCCGGTTGACCATGATCCATGATCAACAGTATGGCAGGTGACCGGTCGGACGCCGATTCCCTGATCGGGAATCGACCAGCCCCGGGTGGCGGGTCACGCTGAGGGCATGTTCGAGCTGACCCGAAGCGTGGTTGTCGAGGCCCCGGCCGAGGCGGTGTGGCAGGTCATCGCCGACGGGTTCGACCGTATCGGCCAATGGGCCACCGCCATCCCCGCCTCGGCGGCGTACCCGGTGCCGGACCCGGCGACCGGCGCGCCGGTGCCGGGCCGCGTCTGCCGCACTGGGGTGGCACTGGTCCCGGAGGTGACCGAGACGATCGTGGCCTTCGACGACGCCGGCCGGTCCCTCACCTATGAGGCGACCGCCGGGATGCCGGCCTTCGTCACCCTGGCCCGCAACCGCTGGCAGGTCACCGCCGTGGGTGACCGTGCCCGGGTGACGATCGCCGCTGAGCTGCGGGTCCGCGGCCCGCTCGGGTGGCTGGCCCGGTGGTGGCTGCTGGCCCGGGTCGGCCGCACCGGCCGGTACCTGCTCGACGACCTCAAGTACCACGTCGAACACGGGGTCGCGTCGCCGCGCAAGCGTCGGCAACTGGCCCGATCGGCCGGAGCCGACGCTCGGCGGCACGCGACCTGAGCTGTGCGTCAGGGGCTGTCCCAGGTGACCTTCTCCTGGACGTAGCGGCGCAGCGACTCGAGGGACTGCCCGAAGGCGCCGTGGATCATGGCGGACAGCTCGGCGGCCCCGGTCGGGTCGAGCGGTTCGAAGGTGGTCTGCAAGGTGACCCTGGCCGTCCCCGCAGCCGTGCCGGCGGTGACGGTGAAGGTGCCGCCGGAGTGGCGTACCGGCAGCGGCACCCGGACGTGCTCGAACCGGTAGCTGCGGCGCTCGGGCGAGACGTCGCTGATCCGCTCATGGATCTCCTGGCCGTCGGCCATCGTGCACACCCGCAGGTCGCCGTCCATCCGGGCGGCGACCACGCCGGGCAGCCACCACCGGGTGGCGGGCAGGTCGGCGAGCACGGCCCAGACGGCGTCCGGGTCGGCGTCGACGTCCACTGTGTTGGTCACGGTCGTTGACATGTGCGCCTCCACTCCTCACGTATCGGGGTTCAACCGTTGTGACGGCACGGTGGCCGCCGATTCGTCGCGACCGGGTGTCTGCCGTGCGTGCCGTCGGTGCGGGCGCGGCTTGTACCTCACCGAGGGGCCACGTTGAGGGTGAGCGGGGCGGCCGCGGCGGTGGGTACGGCCGCGTCGCGGGTCTGCTGGGTGTGGGTCAGCGGGTGTGGCCCGACTCCGGTAGCGGCGTCGGCGGCGCGGCCGGGCCGGTACAGCCTGGTGGGCGGGCACCTCGCGGGCCCGCCCACCAAAGGTCCCGCACGTGCTCAGGACACGTTGAGCGCGGTGTCATCGACCACGAACGAGGTCTGCAACGAGCTGTCCTCGGCGCCGATGAACCTGACGGTGATCGTGTGGCCGGCGAAGCTGGCCAGGCTGAAGGACTTCTGCGTGTACCCGGTGCCCTTGTTGAGGTTGGAGTAGGTCGCCAGGGTGGTCTTGGTCGCCCCGTCGATGATCTGCACCTTCAGGGTGTCAAAGGCGATCGTGGTGGTCGTCTCGGCGGTGTCGATGTGCAGCCAGAAACTCAGCGTGTACGTCGAGCAGCCGCCGGGCAGGCTGACCGACTGGGAGAGCGTGTCGGTGTGGGTGGTGCCGTACCCGTCGAGCCAGGCGTTCCAGGTGCCGGAGTGGGTCGGCTGTCCCTGCGAGCCCCACTGGCCGATCACCCCGGCGGTGGCCGACCAGACGGTGTTGCCGGACTCGAAGCCGGGGTTGCCCAGCTTCTGGCCAGGGCTGGAGCAGCCGCCGGTGGAGTTCACGGTCAGCGTGAACGAGGTGGTGTGCGTCGCCGAGCTTCCGGTACCGGTGATGGTGATGTGGTAGCTGCCGGCCGGGGTCGACGTACTCGTCGTGATGGTCATCGTGGCCGATGCGCCGGAGGTGACCGAGGCCGGGCTGAACGACGCGGTCGCGCCGGCGGGCAGGCCGCTGGCGGACAGGGTCACGGTCTGCGCGCTGCCCGAGGTGGTTGCGGTGCTCACCGTCGCGGTGGTGGACCCACCCGAGGTGACGGTGCCGGAGGTGGGCGAGACCGAGATGGAGAAGTCGTTGCCCACCGGGGCGTTGACCACGAACAGCAGCTTGTTGGGTGAGCCGGTACCAGGGTTGGCGACCAGACCGTTGGTGGCGTTGTTGACCAGGAAGTCCCGGACCTGCTGGGGGGTCCAGCCGGGGTTGGCCGAAGCCACCAGCGCCGCCGCGCCGGCCACGTGGGGGGTCGCCATCGAGGTGCCGCTGATGGTGTTGGTGGCCGTGTCACCGGTGCTCCACGCCGAGGTGATGCTCACGCCCGGCGCGAAGATGTCCAGGCAGGTGCCGAAGTTGGAGAACGAGGCGCGGTTGTCGGAGATGTCCGTGGCGCCGACCGTGATCGCCGCCGGTACCCGGGCCGGGCTGGAGTTGCAGGCGTTGGTGCTGCTGTTGCCCGCGGCGATCGCGTACGTTACGCCGGAGTTGATGGAGTTCGCGACGGCGTTGTCGAGTGTCGTGTCGATGCCGCCGCCGAGGCTCATGTTGGCCACCGCCGGTTTGATCCCGTGGGTGGTCACCCAGTCGATGCCCGCGGTCACCTGTGCGGTGGTACCGCTGCCGCTGCAGTTGAGCACCCGGACGCCGACGAGCTGGACGCCTTTGGCCACGCCGTATGAGGCGCCACCGACCGTACCGGACACGTGCGTCCCGTGGCCGTTGCAGTCGTCGGCCGAACCGCCGTCGATCTCGTCGACGCCGCTGGTCGCCCGCCCGCCAAAGTCGGCGTGGGTGAAGCGGATCCCGGTGTCGATGATGTAGGCGTGCACGTTCGATGCGGTCGTCGGATAGGTGTACGAGCTGTTCAGTGGCAGGTTGCGCTGGTCGATGCGGTCCAGTCCCCAGGAGGGTGGGTTGGGCTCCGTGCCGGAGATCGTGTAGATGCCGTTGCGCTGGACGTACTGCACGGCGGGATCCACCGCCAGCCGCCGGGCGGCGGCCTCTCCGACGGAGATCTCGAAGCCGTGCAACGCCTTTCGGAAGACGTGCCCGATCGCGCCGCCATAACGCGCCTGTAACGCGGCGGCCGTTGCGTCGACGCCCTTCGCCCGTAACGACGGGGAATCCTTGAGCGCCACGACGAAACTGTCTTTGACCACATTCGCGGTACCGGCGGGCCGGATGTCGCCGCCGGCGGGCGCGGCAATGGCCGTACCCCCGCCAACGAGCGGGACGACCGCAGCGGTGGCCAGCGCTACGGCGGTGACCAGCCAGCGCCGGGTTGTGCCTGGGGGTGTCATCTCCCTTTCTCCCCTCGGTCAACGCGGCCTGCACGACGCTTGTGGCGGCGCGATCCGCGATTGATGAGAGGCTATGTGAACCCCATAGATTTAACTAGATGCGAAATCGCTTGAACGACTGATGCGTTTCCTTCGGACAACTGTGCTGTTTCGCACTGGCTTCATGAGCCCCAGAATCATCACTGGGCGCTGAAGATCACGGCTGCCCGTATCGCCAGGACACTGATCAGGGCCAGCGTGGTCAGGATCAGCCCGGGTGCGGCCACGGCACGCGCGGGGGCGGCGACGGTACCGTCCGCGCTGAGGCTGTCCCGCGTCCTTTCCCGGCTGAACAGCCACGGCAGGGCGCAGGCGACCGCGACCAGCCACAGCAGGATCCAGGGGAAGCCGAAGGCCCGGCCGAGCGTACCGGCCGGAATGAGCGTCCCCACGAAGGCGACGATCAGCAGGAGTTCCAGGGCAAGGAAGAACCGCTCGCCGCGCACGAACGCGGCGGCCCCGGCCCGGGCGGCCGGCCGGTAGCGGGCCAGCCAGCCGAGCAGCGCGGCCGAACCGGCGAGCCCGGAGGCGAGGAACAGCCCGCCGAGCGCCCACGTGTCGCTCCACACCGGTTGGTTCGACACGGCGAGCAGCACACCGGTGTAGCCGGCGATGAACAGGCCCGCGAGGGCACCCACGACCGACCAGAGCTTGGCGAGGGCGCCGGCCCGGTCGGTCGGCGTGGTGCGCAGCGCCCCGTCGCGGCGCAGCGCGTCGAGGAACGACACCGTGACGAAGCCGCTGAACACCACCAGCGCCCAGGCCCCCACCGACATCGGCGACCAGTACTTGAAGATGGGCGCCAGGTGGCCGGGCGTGGTGTTCACGAGCATGTGCCAGAAGCGCAGCGGCTGAGTCAGGTCGAGGGTCAGCAGGATCGGGCAGATCAGCATCGTCGGGAAGGCGACGTAGTACCCGATGCGCGCCAGCGCCTCGTTCGCCGCGCCGCCGCGCAGGCGCAGCAGGGTGGCGATGACGTAGGACCCGCCCGACAGTCCGGCCAGGAAGAAGTAGAACAGGATGTACCAGGTCCACTCGGGAGCGCGGACGAAGTGCTCGGCCTCGGCCAGGGGCGTCATTGGGTCTCCCCCTTCGCTCCGCGGCGCCGCCCGGAGGCGCCGCCATCGCCCCACGCCGCGCTCCGGCTGCGCCGGCGCGGCGTGTGGCTCAAGCCACGCCGCGGCTCCGCTCCGCTCATTCCGCCTCCCCCTTCGTCTCCGGTGCCGCCGCGGGTGTCTCGCGTGCCGGCTCGCGCACTGGCTCGCGGCGGCGGCGCAGCGCGATGAGACCGCCGATCACCCCGACGACCGCGGTGACCAAGGTGGTGAGGTAGCCGGGCGCGTTGTTGCGCCGGGGCAGCACCGCGTTGGCCGCGTTGGGCAGCCGGTACGCCTCCGGCTTGTCCATCAGCAGGAAGAAGGCGTTGAGCCCGCCGTACACAGAGTCGTCGGCGCCGTACAACTGGGCCTGCCCGATCCCTTGCCCGTGCAGGTCGTCCAGGCGCTGCTTGGCCCGCTCGCGCAGCTCGTCCACGGGGCCGAACTGGATCGACTGGGTCGGGCAGGCCTTGGCGCAGGCCGGTTCCATCCCGCCCTGCAGGCGGTCGTAGCACAGCGTGCATTTCTGCGCGACGTTGGAATGCTCGTCCAGGCCGATCACGCCGTACGGGCACGCCGCGATGCAGTTGCGGCAGCCGTTGCAGACGTCCGGCTGGATGAAGACGGTGTCGAACTCGGTGCGGATGAGCGCGCCGGTCGGGCAGACCTCCAGGCAGCTCGCGTGCTTGCAGTGCTTGCAGACGTCCGACATCATCAGCCAGGCCTTGCCCTGGCCGGCCTGCGCCGTCTCGTCCGGCACGTTGTCGATGAACTGGACGTGCCGCCAGTTCTGCGAGTCGAGGCTGCGGGTGTTGTCGAAGCCGTCGCCGAAGACCGGGTCGTTTCCGGGGAGCTGGTTCCACTCCTTGCAGGCGACCTCGCACGCCTTGCACCCGATGCAGACACTCGTGTCGGTGAAGAACCCATAAGCCCGGCCGGGCGTGATCTCGGCCATCAGAACCCCATCAGGTTCGGTGTGATCTTGGAAAGGCCGCGCTCGGTGGCGTACAGGTCGAGCGGCAGGGCCGCCAGCTCGTCCACCTCCGGCACGGCCGCGGGGTCGCGACCCAGGTCGACGTCCATCAGGTACCGCCCGCAGCTGGCACAGCCCTCGACGCGCAGGTGCGGGAACACCGGCGGGTCGCGGTCCTGATCGTTTCCGTCGGCCCCGACCACGGGCCCGTCCCGCCGCTCGGCGTACACCGTGCGTCGGGAGCCCGACGTCTCCGCGCAGGACGGGCAGGAGCTGGCCGAGTAGTTCCAGCTCTGGCCACACCGGGCGCACATCAGCTGCCGGCGTCCGCTGACCAGCCGGTCCCCGGCGTCGCTGCGGAAGCTGAGCTGCGGGGGACCGCCGCAGCGCGAGCAGCGCCGGTCACCCCTGGGTGACGGGTCATCGGCGCACGCCGCCCCGGCCTGCGCCCCGAGCGCCATGAGGGGCGCGTACAGCGATGCCCGGGCCAGGTAGCGCTCGACCGGCGGAAGCTCACCGCCGGTGAGCCAGGTGGCCAGAGCCTCGTCGAGCCGGCCCGCCTCAAGGAGGTCGCGGCCGGCCGCGGCCAGCGGTTCGGGGCCGGCCGCCTCGGTCGCCTTCACCACCCGGGGCAGCATCCGCTCGCTGGCCCAGGCCGCGAGCCGCGGCGGCGGCGGACGGTCGTCCCGGGCCAGGCCCCAGCCGTCCTCCCAGACGTCGAGCAGGGCCAGGTACACGGCCAGCATCTCGGCCGCGAACGGGTGGCGCTCGCGCAGGACCTCCGCCCGCCGGCGGTGGGTCGCCCACGGGCTCGGTGCCCGGTCACCGTGCGGTGCCGCCATCGCCGTCACATCTTCTCGATGTTGACCAGGAACGCCTTGAACTCGGGGGTACGGGCGCTGGCGTCGCCGACGAACGGGGTCAGCGCGTTGGCGAGCCAGTGCTGGCCGGTGTTGATGCCGACGAAGCCCCAGTGGATCGGGATGCCGATCTGGTAGATCTTCTTGCCGTCGATCTGAAGGGCCCCGAGCCGCTTGGTCACCACGGCACGGACCTCCAGCTTGCCCCGCTTCGAGGACACCCGTACGTGGTCGCCGGTCTTGATCCCCTTCTCCCGGGCCAGCTCGGCGGGTATCTCGACGAACGCCTCCGGCTGGAGCTGGACGAGGTGCTCGACCTGCTGGGTGATGTAGTGCTCGTGCTCGGTCAGCCGGTACGACGTGGCGACGTACGGGTAGTCCGCCGAGCTGCCGAACCGGTCGGGCCGGCCGGCCGCCTTGTCGTAGAGGAAGGCCACCGGTGTCGCCGAGACCGAGGGGTGCAGCGGGTTGTCGATCGGTGACTCGACCGGCTCGTAGTGCTCGGGGAACGGCCCGTCCGCCACCCCGTTGCTGAACAGCCGGCCGGTGCCCTCCCCGGTCATGATGAACGGCAGCGGGGCGCCGGGCTTGGTCGGGTCGGCGGTGGGCGGGTAGTCGGGCACGTCGCCAACCCACTTGGCAGCCGCCGCGTCCCACTGGATGCCCGGCCGTTTCGGGTCCCACGGCCGCCCCAGCGGGTCGGCCGAGGCCCGGTTGTACAGCACCCGCCGGTTGAGCGGCCAGGCCCACGCCCAGTTCGGGTAGAAGCCCATGCCGGTCGGGTCGTTCTTCTTCGGGTCCTGTATCCCGTCGCGGCGCTTGGTCAGGTTGCCGCTCTCCGGGTAGTGGCCGGTGTAGATCCAGTCGCCCGCGGTCGTCGTGCCGTCGTCCTTGAGGCCGGCGAAGGTGGCCAGGCGCTTGCCGGTGGTGAGGTCGTAACCGTTGATCTCCTTGGCGATCTCGTCCAGTTCGGGCTTGCGCGCATCCCGGTACGGGAAGGTCAGGTCCAGGACCGGCGCGGGGAACTTGCCGCCCTGCTGTTGGTAGAGGTCCCGGATCCGCTGGAAGGTCTCGGCGAGGATCCAGTGGTCGTGGCGGGCCTCGCCCTGCGGGGGCAGGACCTGGTCCTTCCACTGCGCCCAGCGGCCGCTGTTGGTGAACGAGCCGTCCTTCTCGATCCAGTGGGTGGCCGGGAGCATGAGCACCTCGGTCTGCACCGTGCTCGGATCGATACCGGGAGCGCGCCAGAACTCCGAGCTCGTCGTGGCGAAGGCGTCCATGACGCACAGCCACTTGAGGCTCGACAGCGCCTTGAGCACCTGGTTGGAGTCGGGCCCGATGCTCGTCGCGGTCATCCCGGAGAGCATGAGCCCTTCCATCTTCCCGCGCAGCGCCTGATCGAAGATGGACAGCCAGGACGCGTTGCTCGCCGGCTTGGGCAGGTAGTCGAAGGCGAACTCGTTGGTGTTCGTCGCCTTGTCGCCGTACCACGCCTTCAGCAGGCTCACCATGAACTTGCGGTAGTTGTCGCCGAAGAAGTTCAGCGAGGTGGGGAGCAGCTTCTTGCTCGCGCTCTGGGCCACGTAGTCGGTGAGGTTGTGCTGGCCCGGGGCGGGGATCCGCAGGTACCCGGGCAGGATGTCCCAGGAGATCGCGTGGTCGGTGTTGCCCTGGATGTTGGCGTGGCCGCGCTCGGCGTTCATGCCGCCGCCGGGACGGCCCATGTTGCCGAGCAGCAGTTGCAGCACCGCTCCCGACCGGATGAGCTGGACGCCGGTGGTGTGGTGGGTGAGCCCTACCGCGTAGACGATCGTCATCACCTTGTCCGGCCGCCCCGTCTCGCCCACGAGCTTGGCGACCTGGAGGAACTGGTCCTTCGGGATGCCGGTGATGCGCGCGACCATCTCTGGGGTGTACCGGCGGTAGTGCTCGCGCATCAGGTTGAGCACCGAGCGGGGGTGCGCGATGTCGGTCTTGGCGAAGCCGTCCGGGCCGGTCTCGTACGTCCACGCGCTGGCGTCGTAGACGCGCTTCTGCGGGTCGTACCCGTTGAACAGCCCGTCCTTGAACTGGTAGCTCTCCTTCACCACGAAAGCGGCGTTGGTGGCGTACTGCACGTACTCCTTGTGGTAGAGCTCGTTCTGGAGGACGTAGTTGATCAGTCCGCCGAAGTAGGCGACGTCCGTGCCGGTGCGGATCCGCAGGTGCGTGTCGGCGACCGCGGACGTCCGGGTGAAGCGCGGATCGGCGTGGATCATCTTCGCGCCCCGCTCCAGCTTCGCGCGCATCATCCACTGGAAGCCGACCGGGTGTGCCTCGGCCGGGTTGGCGCCGTTGATCAGGATGAGATCGGCGTGCCGGATGTCACGCCAGTGGTTGGTCATGGCCCCTCGGCCAAACGTGGCGGCCAAACTGGTCACCGTGGGGCCGTGTCAAACACGGGCCTGTTGCTCCAGGTAGACGACGCCGAGGCCACGCATCAGCTTGGTGGCCAGGTACCCCTCTTCGGAACTGAACGTGGCGCCCCCGGCGAAGGCCACGCCCTCGCAGCGGTTGACGACGTTACCGCCGGCGTCGGTGGTGACGAACGTGCGGTCCCGCGAGGCCTTGATGTTGCGGGCCAGCTTGTCCAGGGCGAAGTCCCACGAGACCTGCTTCCACTCCGCCGCCCCCGGCTCCCGGTAGAGCGGGCTCTCCACCCGCCGGCGGGAGATCGCGAGCTGCAACGCGGTCGCGCCTTTGGGGCACAGGCGCCCCTCGTTGACCGGGCTGTCCGGGTCGCCCTCGATCTGGAGCAACTCGACAACGCCGTTGGCGGCTTTCCTGGTGTACGCGACGAGCGCGCAGCCCACGGCGCAGTACGGGCAGACCGAATGGGAGACGCTCGCCCCCTCGACGCGCAGGCCCTGCTTGACCCGCGTGGCCGGGACGAGGTCGAAGCCGAGGGGCGAGAGTCCCAGGGCTCCGGTGCTGGTCGCACCCAACTGGAGGAACTGGCGCCGGGTGACCTCCATGTCGGTCTCCCTCCCTCGCGCCGTTGCGATCAAGGGCCGTACCCTGGCTCCCGATCACCATCGGCTGATCGTGGATAGCGAAATCGTAGACCTTCATCCACCCGCATGAACAGCTTCCGGCTCGCCACGGCCGGCGGTCCGGCTCAGCCCTGGGCGAGCTGAAGATCGTGACGGTACCCGGGGTCGTCGGGGTTGCGCAGGATGTCGAGCAGCCGCGGGTCGGCGGGGACGAGCAGCCCCCGGAAGCCGCGCTCGGTGGCGTCGAGGAGGGTCGCCCGCCAGGCGGCCCGGCCGTCCGGAGAGCGGACGCGGACCCAGCGTTCCACCGGATCCGGTCCGCGGGCGTCCTCGACAGCCTCGGGTTCCCCCGGGACCGGACGGAAGACGCGCAGGTCGGGAGCAACCTCGGGGAGCGGCCCGACGGGGACCGCCGCGGCGAGGATCCCGAGGCGGCCGCGGCTCAGCCGACCGATCGTGGCGAGCGTCCGGGCAAGGTCCGGGCGGTCGGCCGCCGGCAGCGTCGTGATCAGCAGCGACCGGAAGGTGACGGCGGCGAGCGCTGCCGTCAGGACGAGCGGATCGAGCGGCGGATCCCCACCCGGGTCGACCCACAGCGCGTCAGCGCCGGCAGCCTCGAACGCCGACCCGTCGGCGAGCCATTCACCAAGATCGTCCGGCTGCCGGGCGAGCAGGACACCCAGCTTGACCGCCTGCGAAGCTTCCGGCTGTGCCACGCCGCCAGCCTACGTCTCCTCCCGGTGGCCGGTCCGTCGGAGGCCTCCGCCGGCAGGTCCGTGCCGCACGCCGGGCTGGCAGAGCGCGTCCCAGTCCGTCCACTCTGGACGGTCCCGCAAGATCCCCCCGGCAGGATGCCGGCAGGCGCAGCGGGGTACCGGTCCGCTGTCAAGTGAGGTGTTCCCCGTTGTGGCCGCGCCCGGGCTGGACCGGGTCCGGGTGGCTGGATATCTTCAACTCCTCGGGGGGCCGCCAAGGCCACGACGGCATCACCGGCTGGTGAACCCAAGGTCGCCCTACCGGGTCCGCGGGTCGGCACGGTCACCGTCCAAGGCCGTAGACAACATCGATGATCTGCCCCCGCGTCAGGCGTTCCCGACACGACCCTGCCTACCTGTCGGGCCGGGCATCGTGCGCGTGGGGCTCGCTTGAAGGAGGGAAATTGGCCCGTCCCATGCGTCGGATCGCCGCTGCGGGGGTGGTCGCGGTGCTCGCCACCGGTCTTCTCACCGTACTCGCGGGCGCACCGGCCTTCGCCGCACCGGTGGTGTACGAAGCCGAGCAGGCCACCATCGTCAACGGGGGAACCGTCGACAGCGACCATCCCGGCTTCACCGGTACCGGCTTCGTCAACACGACCAACGCGGTCGGCGCCGGCGTGGAGTTCACGCTCACCATCGGCGCCGCGGGCACCGCGACACTGATCTTCCGCTACGCCAACGGCACGACATCCGACCGTACCGCGGGGGTCGCGGTCAACGGCACCGTGCAGTCGACCCTGGCCTTCCCGCCGACCGGCTCCTGGGACACCTGGGGTACCCAGACCGTCACGGTCTCCCTGATCGCCGGCGCCAACGTCGTCCGCACCATCGCCACGACCTCGACGGGACTGGCGAACATGGACTCGCTCACGGTCGAGGCGTCGACGCCGTACGAAGCGGAGAACGCGACGATCATCGGCGGCGGCACGGTGGACAGCAACCATCCCGGCTTCACCGGTACCGGCTTCGTCAACACGGCCAACGCGGTCGGCGCCGGTGTCGAGTTCACGGTCGCCAGTACCCTGGCGCGCGCCGCGAAGCTGGTCTTCCGCTACGCCAACGGCACGACATCCGACCGCGCGGCCACGGTCGCGGTCAACGGCCTGGTGCAGGCGACCCTGGCGTTCCCGCCGACCGGCTCCTGGGACACCTGGAGCACCCAGACCGTCACCGTACACCTGAACGCGGGCAGCAACGTCGTCCGCGCCGCCGCCACCACCTCGGACGGACTGGCCAACCTGGATTCGCTGACGGACGAGAGGCAGCAGACCGGGCCGCTCTCCGACCCGGTCGCGGAGGATCCGATAGCGTCCGGGCTCGGGCTGACGCTCGCGCAGTTCGCCCAGTTTCCGCAGTCGTTCCCGGTGCCCACCCCGACCGACTCGCGCCTGATGCGGTGGGCGCGGATCAACTTCCTGGGCCAGATCCCGGGTTCCAACCTCCTGTTCACCCCCGACCTCAACGGCAAGCTGTACACTGTCCCGCCAACGGGTGGCACCCCGAGCGTGTACCTCGACGTGTCGGCCACGGTGGGCGCCAACTTCTTCTCCGGAAAGGGCATGGGCAGCGGCTTCGGGTTCGTCGCCTTCCACCCGGACTTCGCGACGAACGGGCGGTTCTACACCACTCATAGCGAGGCCTTTACCGCGCTGACGTCGATTACGCCGGACTGGACCCAGACCAACGCGGTCATCCACAGCGTGGTGACCGAGTGGACGGCGACGAACCCGGCCGCCGCCACCTTCAGCGGTACCCGCCGGACGCTGATGCGGATTGGCTTCGCGTCGTACCTCCACGCGATCCAGCAGATCGACTTCAACCGGACGGCCGCGCCCGGCGGCCCGGACTACGGGCTGCTGTACATCGCGGTCGGGGACGGCGGCATCGGGTACCAGACAACCGTCCCGCAGCAGCGCGGCGTTCCGCACGGCAAGATCCTGCGGATCGACCCGCGCGGCACGAACAGCGCCAACGGCAGGTACGGGATCCCCTCCTCGAACCCCTTCGTGGGCCAGACCGGCACGCTGGGCGAGATCTACGCGCTTGGCATGCGCGACCCGCACCGGTTCAGTTGGGACACCGGTGGGACCCACCGGATGTTCCTCGGCCACATCGGCGAGCACGACATCGAAGGCGTCTACGACGTGCGGGCCGGGGACAACCTCGGCTGGAGCGAGCGGGAAGGCGCGTTCGTGTTCAACCGGCAGGAGGTCTGCAACCTCTACTCGCTTCCGGCCAACGACACGTCGTTCGGCTACACCTACCCGGTCGCCGCCTACGACCACAACGCGGCCGGGATCCCCTGCGGCGCGGACGCCGGTAAGGCGATCGTCGGCGGCTTCGTCTACCGCGGCAACGCGCTTCCGGCCCTGCGCGGCAAGTACGTGTTCGGCGACCTGGTCGACGGCCGGGTCTTCTACACCAACGAGGCGGACATGGTCCGCGGGAGCGGCGGCCGCGCCCCGCTGTACCAGCTCCGCATCTTCACCACGTCGGGCACGGAGACCACGATGGCGGCACTGGCCGGCGACTCCCGCGTGGACCTGCGGTTCGGCGTGGACCAGGCCGGCGAGCTGCATCTGCTGTCGAAGGCGAACGGCCGGGTCTGGAAGGTGACCGGCAGCGTCGGATCCGCCCCGTAGGCGTTCGGGTCAGGTGGCGCGGTCGCTCCCTTCCGTGAAGAAGGCGAGGACCGCCTCGGGCGCGGCCTCGTCCAGTTCTCGCATCGGGGCGGGCCGCGCCGAACGGGGCGTTCCAGAACGGTCCCGTTCGCGGGGCCGGCGGGGTGACGTAGGCGTAAGACCCCGTGCAGGGCCCGCCGGGTCGGTACGAGTTCCACGATTCCCTTTCCCTACAACAGTTGCGCGCGCTCACCGGTGTTCCGGGTTGGGGAAGTCGAACCGGCACCCCGCGTCCCACTCGCTGCGCTGGTTGCCCCGCGCCGGGACCCCGCCCTGGTCCTTGAGCATCCGGGCCAGGTGGAGCAGGTTCCACGTCATGAACGTGGTGTTGCGGTTGGTGAAGTCGTTCCCCGGCCCGCCCGAGCCCGGGTCGAGGTAGGACGGCCCCGGCCCGACCGCGCCGATCCAGCCCGCGTCCGCCTGCGGCGGGATGGTGTACCCGAGATGCTGCAGGCTGTAGAGGATGTTCATCGCGCAGTGCTTCACGCCGTCCTCGTTGCCGGTGATCAGGCACCCGCCGACCCGGCCGTAGTACGCGTACTGGCCGGCGTCGTTGAGCAGCGACGAGCACGCGTACAGCCGCTCGATCACCCGGCTGATCTCGACCAGACCCTGGGTGTGGCTCAGCTCCGGGGAGCGCTTGAGCGTGCAATTGATGAACAGAGCGCGCAGGTCGTCGAAGCTCACGCGGACTCCTCCACAGTGGTGATGGTGGGCCGAGCCGTAGCAGCCGCCCGGTGTGACCACCATTCCAGGTCAGGTGCGGCGGCCGCGAGCCGATGGGCTCGCTGCGGCCCGCGCCGGAAACATGCGTGCGGCCGGTGGTTAGATCCGCCGACCCGGGGTAGGCCGTGCGGTCGGGGGAGAGGAGACCCACGATGGGACATCCGCCGTCCGACCAGCGCCTGACGCGGCGTGACCGGCATCTGGAGCGGGCGGTGCGCGGGCTCCTGGCACACGACGACCGGGTACGCGGACTGGACGTGAGCGTGGACTTCGCCGGTGGAGTGGCGCACCTGACCGGGAAGGTCGACTCGGCGGCCCGGTTGGCCCGACGGCGCGCGCTGATCGGGGAGCTGGCCGGCGTGTTCGCGGTCTGGTCGCGGGTACGGGTGGCCGGCGTGGCACCGGTACTGCTCGATCTGGGCTGCGGAGCGACCAAGCAGTACCCCGAGTCGGTCGGCGTGGACCGGCGCCGCGCCGGCGGGGTGGACGTGCTCGCCGACGTGAGCCGGGGGCTGCCGTTCGCGGACAGTACGGTCGACACGATATTCGCCATCCATGTGCTGGAGCACCTGCCCGATTTCCTGCCGCTGGTCGACGCGTGCCACCGGGTCCTGCGCCCGGCCGGCACGCTGCACGTGATGAGCCCGTGGTGGGGGCATGTCAACGCGGTCGCCGACCCGACCCACGTGCGGCTCTTCGACGTGCAGACGGTCAAGGGCATCTGCGCCCGGCCCGGCGCACCCCGGTGGTGGCCGCTGCACGCCGCCTGCGACGGCGTCAGCGTCTTCGCCGATCTCAGCCCGCTGCCGCCGGACGCCGACGGTCCCGACCCGACCGAACTGGCTCGCTTCTTCGACTGACGCCGGAGACATTCCGGCTCGCCGTCGGCGACGGAGCAAAGCCAGGCGGGGGTCCGTCCGCGGACCTTCCGCGAGCTCTCCCCGCCTGGATCACGCCTAGGATCAGGCCATGCCACACGTACCCGCACGACTGTCCGTGGTGACGTTGGGCGCGCGGGACCTGCCGAGCCTGCGCCGGTTCTACGCCGACCTCGGCTGGTCGGAGGTCTCGGGGAGCGACGACAACTGGGCCGGGTTCCTGCTGGGCGGGGTACTCCTGGCGCTGTATCCACTCGGCGAGCTGGCCGCCGAGGCCGTGGCCGAGCTTCCCCCCGGGGCGGGCTTTTCGGGAGTGACCCTCGCCTGCAACGTCGACAGCGCGGAGCAGGTCGACCAGGCGTTCGCCGCGGCGGTCGCCGCCGGCGCCACCCCGATCGCGGAGCCGGTCGCCCGCGAATGGGGTGGCCGCTCCGCCTACGTCGCGGATCCGGAAGGCAACCGCTGGGAGATCGCGTGGGCGTCGAGCGCGGTCTTCGACGACCGGGGCGCGCTGGCGTCCTTCGGCTGACGGTCCGGGCCCGCCGGTGGTCCGGGTTCCTAAAGGCGGGCCGGGGGAGCGGGTCAGGTCTCGTCCGGTTCGATGCTGTCGGCGTGCAGGCCGAGCTGGTGCACGGCCTCCTGCCGCTGCCGGTACGTCGACTGTTCCCGGGCGAGGAGCGTGGCATACTCGGCCTCCTGCTGGGGTGCGAAGACCGCAGAGCTGCGTTCCAGGAACTCGGCCATCTCGCGGGCCGCGGCCACGAAGCCGCGGGCGGCGGCCCGGGCGCGGTGCAGGGCTTCGATCTCGTCTGCCATGTCGACATCTCTACCCCGCTCCGCCGGGAGTGAACGCCGGCCGCCGTTTGCCGGCGGGCAGCCGGAGCCTCGCGCCCAGCCGGACACGTCGGCGGCGGGCGCGGCATCGGGGTCACGCCGGTGGGCTAACGCCGGGCATCTCGGAGGGGCTAGGGGTGCTCAGCGGCTTCGGCGTCGGCCTTGGTCAGGTGGACGGTGCCCGGGATGTGGTCGGGCGGTCCGTAGAGCGTGTAGAGCCGGGCCGGGCCGGCACCCACGTTGGTGAAGTTGTGCCCGGTGCCGGCCGGTACGACCACGACGTCGCCGGGACCCACCTCGCTGGTGACACCGCCGACCTCAGCCCGTACCTGACCCTCCACGAACGTCAGCAGCTGGTCGTTGTGCTCGTGTACCTCGGCGCCGATGTCCTCGCCGGGTTGCAGGGCCATCACCACGAGCTGGAGGTGCTCGGTCGTGTGGAGGACGCGCCGGAAGGCGTCGTTGGACCGGGCGGCTTCGGCGATGTCGACCTGGTACATGTGCACAGCCTAGACGCCCTACTGACCGCGCCGATCTTGACTTCTGGTGCCCGATATGGTGCACCTGGCCCGGCTTTGTCAGCGAAACAATTCCAAGATCGAGGTGGCTGGTCGGGAGCCCGGGACGGTCGTGGGCATCGACGCGCATTGCCTGGCGGTGGCACCCTCGACGGGTGCCCGAGTTCACCGACGACGACCTGCGCGGATCCCGCTTCGAGAACGTCAACCTCAGCGCGGCCCGCTTCCACAACGTCGACCTGACCGGCGCCAAGATCCGCGGCGCCCTGCTGGTGGACGTCGACATCGACGGCCACCTCGACAACGTGCGGATCAACGACGTCGACGTCGTACCGCTGATCGAAGCCGAGCTCGACCGCCGCCATCCGGAGCGGGCCAAGCTCCGCCCGTCCGACGCCGACGGGTTCCGCGAGGCGTGGGCCGTGATCGAACGGTCGTGGCCGCCCACGGTCGAGCGGGCCCGCCGGCTGGCGCCGGAGCTGCTCCACGAGCGCGTCGACGGCGAGTGGTCCTTCATCGAGACGCTCCGCCATCTCGTCTTCGCGGTGGACGCCTGGGTGAAGCGGGCGATCCTCGGTGATCCGTCGCCGTACGACGCCCTCGACCTGCCTCACAGCGAGATGCCCGAGGACCCCAGCGTTCCCCGCGACCACCACGCCCGGCCGACGCTCGACGAGGTCCTCGCCCTGCGGGCCGACCGTACGGCCGTCGTGCGCGAGGTGCTGGCCGGCCTCACCGACGACGTGCTGGCCGGCACGACCGACCCGATCCCGCCGCCGGGCTACCCGCCGGCCGGCACCTACCCCGTGCGCCGTTGCCTGCAGGCTGTGGTGAACGAGGAGTGGGCGCACCGCGTCTTCGCCGAGCGGGACCTCGCGGTGCTCGAGGCCCGCTCGTAGCCGGCGCTCGGCTGCGCCACCTGCGGGACACCCGCCGCGGCCGCTACGTGCTGGCGCGCATGCCGGCGTCCGCCCAGGCGGTACGCCTGGCCGGCCTGGCCGTCGCGTGGGCGCGCCGCGGGGTCCGGAAGTCGGGTGTCGCGCGGCGATGAATCCGGGCGGTTGCGCCGGTATCTCCATCGACAGCCGGATCCCAGGAAGGACCTGAACCGATGACCGACGACGTGACCGCCGTACGTGACGTGCTCCAGCGGATCTACGCCGCCTGGCAGGCCAACGACGCCGAGGCCTTCGCCGCCTGCTACCTCGACGATGCCACCGTGGTGTTGCCCGGCGTGTTCCACCGGGGCCGGGCCGCGGTGCGCGAACACATGGCGGAGGGCTTCGCCGGACCGCTCAAGGGCTCGCAGGGTATCGACGAGCCGCAGGACATCCGCATCCTCGGCGGAGACACCGCGGTCGTGGTGAGCAGAGCGGGCATCGTCCTGGCTGGCGAGCGGGACCTGCCGGCGGAGCGCGAGCGGATGGCGACCTGGGTACTGTCCAGGCACACCGGTCGGTGGATGGTCGCGGCGTACGCCAACGCGCCCGCGCACTGACCGCCGACCGGGGGAGGGGAGCGCCGTGCCGACCGGTGTCGACGAGGACTTCGAGGCGCGCACCGGCCGGTACCGGCGCGAGCTGCTGGCGCACTGCTACCGGATGCTCGGCTCGGTGCACGAGGCCGAGGACCTGGTCCAGGAGACGATGCTGCGCGCCTGGCAGGCCCGGGCCCGGTACGACGAGCGGCGGGCCTCGCTGCGCACCTGGCTCTACGCGATCGCCACGAACGCCTGCCTCACCGCGCTGCACGACCGGGCCCGCCGGCCCCTGCCGACCGGGCTGGGCGGTCCGAGCACCGATCCGGACACCCCGCTGATACCCGCGTTCGACGTGCCGTGGCTACAACCGTTCCCGGACGCCCGGCTCGCCGACCCCGCGTCGCTCGGCGACCCCGCGTCGCAGGTGGCGTACCGGGGCAGCCTGCGGCTGGCCCTGGTCGCGGCGATTCAGCTGCTGCCGCCGCGGCAGCGGGCCGTGCTGGTCCTGCGCGACGTGCTGGACTTCACCGCCGCCGAGACCGCTGACCTGCTGGACACCTCACCGGCCGCGGTCAACAGCGCCCTGCAACGCGCCCGCGCGCGGCTGTCCGACGTGCCGCCCGAGGAGCGGGTCGCCGAGCCGGACGACCCGGCGGCCCGCGCCGCGGTGGACCGGTACCTGCGCGCCTTCCAGGACGCGGACGTCGACGCCCTGGTCGCCCTGCTCACCGAGGACGTGATCCTGGAGATGCCGCCGGTACCGCTGTGGTACCGCGGAAAGGCCGACTACGGGCGCTTCATCGCCCGGGTGTTCGCTATGCGGGGTACCGCTTGGCGCCTGGTCCGCACCTCGGCCAACACCCAGCCGGCGCTGGTCGCCTACTGCAAGGGCGACGACGGCGCCTACCGCCTGCACACCCTGCAGGTGTTCACGGTGACCGGCGGGCGCGTCGCGCACACCGTGGTGTTCCAGGACCCGCGGGTGTTCGCGGCCTTCGAGCTGCCCGCCGTGCTGGCCGGCGGCGAGGGCTGAGCCGCCCGGTCAGGACGCCCGGTGGCGACCGGGTGAGGGCAGCCGCTCCGCCGCGGTCACCGGGTCATCGGTGAGCAGGTGGGCACCGACGGCGTCGGCGACCGCCCGGGTGGCCCCGGCGCCGGCGATCGCGAGCGGAGCCACCCGCGCCAGCTCCTTGAGCCCGTCGACCAGGACCTGGAACCGGTCCGGCGTGGTGGCCGCGAGCACCACCAGGTCGGCGTGCGTGTTGCCGGCCACCCGGACCAGATCCGCCAGCGGGGTGTTGGCGCCGAAGTACTCGATCCGCCAGCCGTTGCGGTGCAGCACGACACCGAAGGCCAGCAGGGCGAGGTCGTGCAGTTCGTCGGGTACGCAGGCGAGGACCGCACGTGGACCGTGCCCGTGTCCCCAGCCGCGGCCGAGGCTGGCCAGGCGCCCGCGGATGAGGTTGCTGGCGAAGTGCTCCTGGGCCACGCTCGCCGCGCCGCTCTGCCAGCGATCGCCGAGGTCCTTCAGGTACGGCAGGACGACCTCGCGCAGGACGGTCTCGACGGTCAGCGTGTTCAGCAGCCGGTCCAGCACGGCGTGCGCGGCCGGTTCGTCGAAGTCGTCCAGCGCCTGGGTGAGAGCCAGGGTCGCATCGGCGAGCCCGTCGACCTCGGCGGTCTCCGCCCCGGCGCGGGTGGAGCGCTCATCGTCGATGGCGGCCCGGGCCGCCTCGGCCGCGGACAGGCCCTGGGCGAGATGGGCCTGCATGCGCCGGACCCGGTCCAGGTCGGCTTCAGAGTAGAGGCGGAACCCGCCCGCGGTGCGCACCGGCCGGAGCACGCCGTACCGGCGCTCCCAGGCGCGCAGGACATGGTCGCTGAGGCCGAGCCGGCGGCTGAGCTCGCCGATGCGCAGCAGTCCTGGTGAGGCTGGGTCGGTCACGATCACACTCTACAGCTTCTAGACACACCCTTGACAACCCTCGACAACCACCGTAGTTTCTAGACAAGACCTAGACGGAGGTAAGACAAAATGAAGAAGTTGGATCTACTCGCTGCGGTACTGGTGATCGTCGGTGGCCTCAACTGGGGCCTGGTCGCCATCGCCCGGTTCGACCTCGTGGCCGCCGTGTTCGGCCTGGACTTCGGGGAGACCAACGCGGTCACCCGGCTCGTGTACGGCCTGGTCGGCCTGTCCGCGGTGTACCTCGCCACGCAGCTTCGCGCCATCCCGCGGCGGTGGGCGACCGACTCGTTCACCCGTTCCCACGCCATGGCCCGCTGAGCCATCCCCCTGGCCGGCGCGCGCCGCCGGTACCACATCGGAAGGAAGTAGGACATCATGCCATCCCCCCGCGCGGCCCGGACCGTCGGCGGCCTCGCCGCCGCCCTGATCGCCACGTTCGCCCTGGCCGCCTGCAGCAGTACCGAGGACAACAGTCAGGCCGGCTCGCCGGCCACGCCGACCACAGCCGCGCCCAGCTCGGCCGCACCGGCGGCGAACGGCCCGTTCGGCCCCGCCTGTTCCGGGGTGCCGGCCAGCGGCCCGGGCAGCCTGGCCGTCATCGCCAACGAGCCGGTGGCCACCGCGGCCTCCCAGAACCCGGCGCTGTCCACCCTGGTCACCGCGGTCACCAAGGCCGGCCTCGTGGACACGCTCAACAACGCCCAGAACATCACGGTGTTCGCGCCGACCAACGACGCGTTCGCGAAGATACCCGCCGAGACGCTCAACCAGGTGCTCGCCGACAAGCAGGCGCTGACCAAGATCCTGACGTACCACGTGGTGGACCAGCGGCGTGGCCCGGCCGAGCTGGACCAGGGCACGCTGACCACCCTGCAGGGCGGCTCGGTCAGCACGGCCAAGGCCGGCGACGGCTACACCGTCAACGACGCCCGCGTCGTGTGCGGCAACGTGCAGACCCGCAACGCCACCGTGTACCTCATCGACACGGTGTTGATCCCGAAGAGCTGACGCTCCCGGTACCCCCGTCGACCGGCAGGCGAACCCGCCTGCCGGTCGACCGCGTCCGGGGGCCGGCGTCGGGTCATTCGGGACATATGGCCCTGCCCGGCCGGCGGGCACCGGAGCATCCTTGAGGTATGACGACGGGTGTACCCGGGAGGCCGGACGCGAAGTGTCCGTTGCGACCGGGTGAGCCCTGCACCCTGTGCCAGCTCAGCGTGACCGGACCGCAGGACTGCGGCCTGGTCTACCTGGTGATGGGTGACGAGGAGCTGCGCGATGGGCTGCGCCGTTCCCAGCTGGCCGCCGCGCGGCACGCCGGCTGACGTCCGGCCGGCGGGTGAGTTCATCGCGCTGGCCGAGCAGACCGCGGGACGTGACCTCCACCGCCAGTGGTCCGTCGGAATGCTGCGCGACCAGCTGCGGGCCCGGCGCTCGGCTGTTCCCCCGGCTCAGCCTGCTTCCCGCAGGGTTCGACCGGCGCGCGGTCAGCCGCGTCAGGCGCCGGTAGCCGGCCGCCCCCGGTGCTGCTGCCAGCGCTGCAGCACCAGGACCAGCTCCTTCTGCATGAACTCGAAGAACTCGATCGACTCGGCGAACCGGGCACCCGCCGGGGTGTGCTCGCCGAGGATCTCGGCGCCTTCCCGCAGCCCGGCCGTCCACCGGGTGAGCAGCTGGTCGCGCTGGGAGATCGTCTGGTACCAGATGTCGTTGTCGACCCGGTAGTGGTCCCGGCGCGAGCCCGGCTCCCGCTCCCGCCGCGCCAGGTTCACCTGCATGAGGTACCGCACCCCGCCGGAGATCGCCGCCGGACTGGCCCGCAGCTGCTGGGCCAGCTCCGCGGCGGTCAGCCGGCCGGAGTCGGTGACGGTCAGCGCGACGAAGATCCGGGAGGCGATGCGGGGCATGCCGGCGTCGATGAAGAGCTGGGCGAAGCTCTCGACGAACCGCGAGACCACCGCCGGGTCACGCTCGGTGGGAGAGTCCGACGCCGGCGGCTGGGCCACCGCTCACCTCCGGTGCTCGATTGGGACTGTCGCAGTTTACGCACTGCCTAAGCTTCACGATATACTGAAGATAGTGTACCTTTCAAAGTATGACTAACGCCATCTCGGTGTCCGGCCTGTGCAAGTCGTTCGGCCGGACCCGCGCGCTGGACGGTCTGGACCTGACCGTCCGCACCGGCGAGGTACACGGCTTCCTGGGCCCCAACGGGGCCGGGAAGACCACCACGATCCGGGTGCTCCTCGGGCTGCTCCGCGCGGACGCGGGCACCGCCCGCCTGCTCGACGGCGATCCGTGGCACGACACCGCCGAGCTGCACCGCCGCCTGGCCTACGTACCCGGCGACGTGACGCTGTGGCCCAACCTGTCCGGCGGCGAGATGATCGACCTGCTCGGCCGGCTGCGCGGCGGGCTCGACCAGAAGCGCCGGGCCAGCCTGCTGGAGCGCTTCGACCTCGACCCGACCAAGAAGGGCCGCACCTACTCGAAGGGCAACCGGCAGAAGGTGGCGCTCGTCGCCGCGCTCGCCTCCGACGTCGAGCTGCTCCTCCTCGACGAGCCGACCTCCGGCCTGGATCCGTTGATGGAGGCGGTGTTCCGCGAGTGCATCGACGAGGAGCGGGACAACGGCCGGACCGTCCTGCTGTCCAGCCACATCCTGGCCGAGGTCGAGGCGCTGTGCGACCGGGTCAGCATCATCCGCGCCGGTCGCACGGTCGACACCGGCACGCTAACGGAGATGCGCCACCTCGCCCGGACCTCGATCGCCGTCGACATGGTCCGGCAGCCAGCGGGTCTGGGCGACCTGCCCGGCGTCCACGCGCTGGTCACCGACGGCACCCGGGCCCGCTTCGACGTCGACAACGACAGCCTCGACACGGTGTTGAGGCAGCTCACGGCGTACGGGGTGCGGTCGCTGGTCAGCCAGCCTCCGACCTTGGAAGAGCTGTTCCTGCGCCACTACGAGGAAGAGCTGGTGTCCCCATGACCGGCACCTGGGCGTTGACCCGGCTGGCGCTGCGGCTGGACCGGGTCCGGCTGCCGGTGTGGGTCCTCGTCATCGGGATCACGCCGGCCCTCACGGCGGCGAACTACCGGAAGCTGTACCCCACGCCCGACGCGTTGCAGGGAATCAGCGGAGTGATCGCCAACCCGTCGCTGGTCGCGTTGAACGGGCCGCTGTTCGGCGTGTCGCTCGGCGGCCTCACCGCCTGGAAGATCGGCGTGACCGAGCTGGTGCTGGCCGGGATCATGAGCATCCTGCTGGTGATCCGGCACACCCGTACCGAGGAGGAGACCGGCCGGATGGAGCTGCTCGGCGCCACCGTCGTCGGCCGGTACGCCCCGCTCACCGCGGCGCTGCTCGTCGTCGGTCTGGCCAACCTGGGCATCGCGGTCCTGGTCGTGCTCGGGCTCATCGGTACCGGGCTGCCGGCCGCCGGAGCGCTGGCGATGGGCCTGTCGGTCGCGGTCGGCGGCGTCGTGTTCGCCGCGGTGGCCGCCGTGACGGCCCAGCTCACCGAGAGCGCGCGGGCGGCCAACGCCCTCGCGGTCGGCGTGCTCGGCGCGGCGTACCTGCTCCGCGCGGCCGGCGATGCCGGGGCGGAGTGGATGAGCTGGCTGTCCCCGATCGGTTGGGCGATGCAGATGCGCCCGTTCGCCGGCGAGCGCTGGTGGTTGCTCGCGCCCGCCGTGGGTCTCGTCGCGGCGCTCGCCGGTGCCGCGTACACCTTGGTGCGCCGGCGTGACCTGGGCGCCGGACTGCTGCCGCAACGGCCCGGCCCGGCGGTCGGTGCGCTGGGCAACCCGCTGGCGCTGGCCTGGCGGCTGCACCGGGGCCTGCTCGTCGGCTGGGTGGTCGGCATGGCGGTGTCCGGGGCGGTCCTCGGCGGCGCGGCCCAGGGCATCTCCCACGCGACCAACCTCAACCAGCAGATCACCGACCTGCTGGCCCGGATGGGCGGGAGCAAGGGTCTGGTCGACGCCTACCTGGCCACCACGATGGGCTTTACCGGCTTGGTGGCGGCGGCCTACACCGTGCAGACCACCCTGCGGCTGCGTGCCGAGGAGGCCGCCGGGCGGCTGGAGCCGGTGCTCGCGACGCGGGCCGGGCGGATCCGCTGGGCCCTGAGCCACCTGGTGTTCGCGTTGCTGGGCACGGCGGTGCTGCTCGCCGCGGCGGGCGCCGGCGCCGGGCTGGCCTACGGGATCCAGATCCATGACGTCGGCGGCCAGGTGTCGCGGCTGGTCACCGCGTCCATGGTCCAGCTACCGGCCGCGTGGGTGCTGGCCGGCCTCGGTGCCGCGCTCTTCGGCCTGGCGCCCCGGTTCGCCTCGCTCACCTGGGCCGGGCTCGTGGCCTGCGTGCTGCTGCTCGAACTCGGCGCGCTGCTCGGCCTGAACCACCTCATCGTCGATGCCTCGCCGTTCGCGCACGTGCCGAAGCTGCCCGGGACGGCGTTCACCGCCACGCCGCTGCTCTGGCTGACCGCCATCACCGTGGCACTGACCGCTGCGGGCCTGGCCGGGTTCCGCCGCCGAGACATCGGCTAGGAGACCGAAGGGGTCCGGCGCCACGCCGGACCCCTTCTTCCGATCCCCTGGTCCCGATCTCGGCGCGGCACCGGAGGCGCCGGCCGTCGGGACACCACCGCATGCTGGAACATCTGGTTGGTACCGCCGGTCACCGCGGAACGTGGCCGACCCGCGATCCGGTCGGACCCCGTGGGTAGATTGCCGGCATGGACTGGAAGATCGAGCTTGTCGCCATCCCCGTGACCGACGTGGACCGGGCCAAGGCCTTCTACGTGGACCAGGTCGGCTTCCACGCCGACCACGACCATCAGGTCCACGAGGGCTTGCGGTTCGTCCAGCTGACCCCGCCCGGGTCCGCCTGCTCCGTAGTGATGGGCGTCGGCGTGACGCAGATGGCACCCGGTTCCCAGAAGGGCGTCCAGGTGGTCGTCGACGACGTGGCGGCCGCCCGGCAACAGCTCCTCTCCCGGGGCGTGGCCGCCAGCGAGGTCGACGTGCAGCCGTGGGGCTCCTTCGTCACCTTCGACGACCCGGACGGCAACACCTGGGCCCTGCAGGAGCTGCCGCGCCGGAGGTAGGGCGCCGCGGCACGGATACGCGGGATGTGCAGGCGTCGATGAGAGTGACCGGGCCGGACATCCTGCGCGCGTACCGGCCGGGTTAGCCGTCGTCGGCCGTGCGCCACGTGGTCGATCGGCCGCCGGGGATGTCATGCTGCACGGACCGGGACGAAGGAGCGTGGGCCGTGGCGGCAGGCGAAGCGGTGGAGGCGGTACCCGCACGGCGGTCGCTGCGGGCGCTGCTGTTCGGGTTGACGATCACCGGCATCCTGGTCCTGCTCTTCGGGGTGCCGTGGTGGACGCTCGTGGTCGCCGACGCGCGCTGGCCGGGCGGCGTGGTGCTCGCCGGCACCGCCGGGTTCGCCCTGGCGCTGGTCGCCTTTCCCGTCCTCATGGTCCTCGGGCACGGCCGCCGCCACCGGGACTGGGCGGCGGTGGCCGGCGACACCCTTCTCGGGGTCGTCTGGGTGCTGTTCTCCTGGGCGGTGATCGGCAACGTCGCGACGCTCGCCCTCGCGGTCGGCGGGGTGGCCGACCCGCTGCGGTCGCGGGTCGTCGCGGTGGGGACCCTCGGAATATCGATCGTGCTGATGCTCTGGGGGTACCTCGAGGCGATGCGGTTACCCCGCGTGAAACGGGTCGACGTGGCCCTCCCCCGGCTGGGTGCCGGGCTGTCCGGCGTGCGGGTGGTCCTGCTGACCGACACCCACTACGGCCCGCTCGACCGGGCCCGCTGGTCGGCGCGGGTGGCGGCGGTCGTGAACAGCCTCGACGCCGACGTCGTGTGCCACACCGGGGACCTCGCCGACGGCCCGGTGGCGCGGCGGCGGGCCCAGGTCGCCCCGCTCGGCACGGTCCGGGCGCGCCTCGCCCGGACCTACGTGACCGGCAACCACGAGTACTTCGGCGCGGCCGACGGCTGGCTGGCCCACATGCGCGAGCTCGGCTGGGAACCGCTGCACAACCGGCACATCGTGGTCGAGCGCGGCGGTGCCCGCCTCGTCCTCGCCGGTGTCGACGACGCCACCGCGGGCTCCTCGGGCCAGTCCGGCCACCGCGCCGACCACGCCGCCGCGCTCGCCGGCGCCGACCCGGACCTGCCGGTCCTGCTGCTCGCTCACCAGCCCAAGCAGATCGGCGGGGCCGTCGAGCACGGCGTGGACCTGCAACTGTCGGGGCACACGCACGGCGGGCAGATCTGGCCGTTCCATCTGCTCGTGCGCGCCGACCAGCCGGTGCTGCACGGGCTGACCCGGCACGGCGGTCGCACGCAGCTCTACACCAGCCGGGGTACCGGCTTCTGGGGGCCGCCACTGCGGATCTTCGCGCCGAGCGAAATCACCGTGCTGACCCTCCACCCGGAATGAGATCGGGGCGGAGCGACACCACCGAGCACCGCTACGGCAACCACGCGGACCGCCCCGGTACCCGCCGCCCGGCGACCGTTGCGGGAGAATCCCGCGGCATGACCACCACCAAGCGGCGCCTGATCGACGGTGCGCTGCAGGCGATCCGCGTGCATGGCATCGCCGGCGTCTCCGCGCGCACCGTGGCCGCGGCCGCCGGGGTCAACCAGGCACTGGTGTTCTACCACTTCGGCACGGTCGACGAGCTGCTCGCGGCGGCCTGCCGGACGGCCACCGCCGAGCGGGTCGAGCGCTACCGGGACCGGTTCGCCGCCGTCACGTCGCTGCCGCAGCTGCTGGACCTCGGCCGCGAGCTGCACGCCGAGGAGACCCGGCAGGGCAACGTGACCGTGCTGGCGCAGCTGCTCGCCGGCGTGCGGACCGACGCCCGGCTGGCCGCGCCGGTCCGGGAGGCGCTGCACCTCTGGACCGACGAGATCCGCGCGGTCCTGGACCGGTTGCTCGCCGGCTCCCCGCTGGCCGACGTGACCGACGCCGCCGGCCTGGCGCACGCGGTCGGGGCCGCGTTCGTCGGGGTGGAGCTCTACGAGGGGGCCGACCCGGCCGGTGCGGGTGCCGCCCTGGACGCGCTGCACCGGCTGGCCGTCCTCTTCGACGTGGTCGACGACCTCGGCCCGGTGGCCCGGCGCGCGCTGCGCACCCGCGCCCGCAAGGCCACGGCCCGCAAGGCCACCGCCGCCGGCAAGGCCACCGCCCGCCGGCCGCTGGCCGACCCGGGCGGGTGACCCACCGCAGCCCGGGACTTTGTGCCCTGGGAGCCGCCCCGGCCGCCCCGGCAGACTGGGCCCCGGTGGAGGTGAGGGGTTGGAACACGCGCTCGCGGTCGATCTGGGGACCAGCGGCCCGAAGGTGGCGCTCGTGGCGCTCGACGGCACGGTGACCGACCGGGAGTCCGACCGTACCCGCCTGATCCTCGGGCCGGGCGGCGCGGCCGAGCAGGATCCCGACGACTGGTGGGACACGATCGGCGGCGCGGTGCGTCGGCTCACCGCCCGGGGCACGGTGCCCGTCGGGGACATCGTGGCCATCGCCGTCACGTCGCACTGGTCCGGCACCGTACCGGTGGGCTCCGACGGCCGGCATCTGATGAACGCGGTGCTGTGGATGGACTCGCGCGGCGCCCGGTACATCGGCGAGGTCACCGGCGGCCCGCTGCGGGTGGCCGGGTACGACGTGCGCAAGCTGCGCCGGTTCGTCACCCGCGCCGGCGGCCTGCCCGGGCACAGCGGCAAGGACCCGACCGCGCACATCCACTGGATCCGCCGGGAACGACCGGACGTGTACGCCGCCACGACGCTGTTCCTCGAACCCGCCGACTACCTCAACCTGCGGCTGACCGGGCGGGCCTGCTCGTCGTACGACTGCATCGCCCTGCACTGGGTCACCGACACGCGTGACCCGCACGCGGTCCGCTACGACGACGGGCTGCTGCGCCTGTCGGGGCTGGACCGCGACCGGCTGCCCGAGCTGGTGCCCTCGGCCACGGTGGTGGGCGCGCTGCTGCCGGCGGTGGCGGGGGAGTGGGGGCTGCGCGCCGGTACCCCGGTCGTGACGGCGAGCGGCGACGTCCCGTCGGCGGTGGTGGGCTCCGGCGCGGTCGCCGACTACGCCGGCCACCTCTACATCGGCACGTCCTCGTGGCTGTCCTGCCACGTGCCGTGGAAGCGCACCGACCTGTTCCACAACCAGACCACCCTGCTCTCGGCCCTGCCCGGCCGGTACTTCATCGCCAACGAGCACGAGACCGCCGGCGCCTGCCTGACCTTCCTGAAGGACACCATGGGGGTACGCCCGGCCGGGCTGGCCGCGCGAGCCGGTGACGGCGAGGTGTACCGGGCCTTCGACGTGGCGGCGGCGCGCGCCCCCGCCGGAGCCGGTCGGGTGGTGTTCACGCCGTGGCTCAACGGCGAGCGGGCGCCAGTGGACGACCCGACGGTCCGCGCGGGGTTCCACAACCTGTCGCTCACCACCACCGGCGACGAGCTGATCCGCGCGGTGTACGAAGGGGTCGCGTACAACTCGCGGTGGCTGCTCGACGCGGTGGAACGCTTCGCCGGACGGCGGCTGCCGGCGCTGGCGTTCATCGGCGGCGGCGCCAACTCCGCGGTGTGGTCGCAGATCCACGCCGACGTCCTGGACCGCACCATCCGGCAGGTCGCCGATCCCCAGCAGGCCAACGTGCGCGGGGCGGCGTTCATCGCGTTCGTCGCGCTTGGCTTCGCCGACCCCGGCGACCTCGCCTGGCGGGTACCGGTCGCCGCCGAGTACCAGCCGGACCCGGGCAACCGGGCTCGCTATGACGAGCTGTACGGCGCGTTCCGCGCCATCTACCGCCGCACGAAGACGCTGTACGCGCGGCTGAACCGGCACTGACGGACGGAGCAGGCCCATGGACCAGGACCAGCGCGCGGCGATCGCCGCCATGCTCGAACCGGACCTCAAGCCCTACCGGAACCGGTACCCGGCGCACCGGCGCCTGCCGCCACAGGGCCTGGACCGCACGGCGGTCCTCGCCGACCTGACCGCGCTGGCCGAGGCGGAACGGCCCCGGTGGGAGGACGGCTTCGCCTCGGGCGCCGTCTACCACGGCGGACGGGAACACATCGACTTCCTCAACCAGGTCTACGCGTTGTTCAGCCAGGGCAACCCGTTGCATCCCGACCTGTGGCCCAGCATCACCAAGTTCGAGGCCGAGGTGGTCGCGATGACCTCGGCCATGCTGCACGGCGCCGACCTCGAACCGCCCGCGTGCGGCACGGTCACCTCCGGCGGCACCGAGTCGATCCTGCTCGCCATGCGCACCTACCGGGACCACGCCCGCGCCGCGCACGGGATCACCGAGCCGGAGATCGTCGCGCCGGTCACCGCGCACGCCGCCTTCGACAAGGCCGCGCAGTACTTCGGGTTGCGGCTGGTGAAGGTCGGCGTGGGTGGTGACCTGCGCGCCGACCCCGACGCGGTGCGCGCCGCCCTGACCGACCGCACGGTCGCGGTCGTCGGCTCGGCGGTGCAGTTCCCGCACGGCGTGGCCGATTCCATCGAGGAGCTGGCGGCGATCGCGGCCGAGCACGGGGTGGGCTTCCACACCGACTCGTGCCTCGGCGGGTTCGTGTTGCCGTGGGCGGAGCGCCTGGGGTACCCGGTGGCGCCGTTCGACTTCCGCGTCCCCGGCGTCACCTCGATGTCCTGCGACACGCACAAGTTCGGGTACGCCGCCAAGGGCACCTCCGTCCTGCTGTGGCGCGACGCGGAGCTGCGCGAGCGGCAGTACTACGCCACCACGGACTGGCCCGGCGGGCTGTACTACTCGCCGACCTTCGCCGGCAGCCGCCCCGGGGCGCTGTCCGCGCAGGCGTGGGCCGCACTGGTGACCACCGGCGAGGAGGGGTACCTGGAAGCCACCCGCCAGGTGCTGGCAGCGGCCGCACGGATCCGGGCCGGCATCGCCGCGATCCCCGGCCTGCGGGTGCTCGGCGACCCGCTGTGGGTCATCGCGTTCGCCGCCGAGGACGTGAACATCTACGACGTGCTGGACCGGATGACCGGGCGCGGCTGGAGCCTCAACGGGTTGCAGCGCCCGGCCGCGGTGCACCTGTGCGTGACGTTGCGGCATACCGCGCCGGAGGTGGCCCAACGGTTCCTCGACGACCTGCGTACCTGCGTGGCCCAGGCGCGCGAAGACCCCGGCGGTGGACTGATGACCCCGGTCTATGGCATGGCCGCGGTACCCGAGACCCGGGGCGACGTCGACGACCTCCTGCGTACCTACTGCGACGTGCTCTACCGGGTCTGAGCACACGAGCGGAAGCGGTGGTGCGGCGAGGCCTCGCCGCACCACCGCTCCACAGTGGACAGTGCCCGTCCTTCACCACCCGTAGGCGGTCCGCACGCGCGCGTCGCGACCGGAACCGGGCGTTACGCGGGGCGGCGGGTGCCGGCGGTCGGGTGCTGCCAGGGCACCGTGCCGCCGCGGATCGCCTGGACCAGCGCCGGCAGGCCCACGAGCAGGCTGTCCCGCTCCGCCGGGGTCATCGCCGAGACCCAGCGCAGGTACTGCTCGTGGAAGGCGGCGCGGATGCGCGCGTGCACGGCGCGGCCGTGCGGGGTCAGCCGCAGCCGGTAGAGCCGCCGGTTGTCGGGATCGCGGTCGCGGACCACCAGTCCCTTGCGCTCCATCTCGGCGGCCATCCGGCTGACCGTGCTCTTCTCCAGCCGCAGCCGCTCGGCGAGGTCGCGCTGCGACAGCGGGGCGCCGTTGTCCAGCTCGTGCAGGGCGAACGCCTGGGACATGGACACCGGCTCGCCGGGGATCGGCTGGTCCGGCTGCATCAGGCCGGCGACCCGGATCAGGTCCATGAGCAGGTCGTGCAGCCGTTGCGCCTCGCTGGACACCACCCGGTCGCCTCCTTCATCCGATCCGGTCAGTTGTGTTCTACAACCGTGAAGCCTACTATGGGGGAAACAGTTGTGTAGTACAACTCTGAAGGAGCTCTCGTGCACCTGTTCATCCATGCCCGGTCGCGCAACGTACCCAAGGTCTTCCAGGGACGGGGCAGCCGGGTCTACGACTTCGCCGCCCGCCGCCTGCTGCGTGGCGTCTACCGCCGGCTGGCCGAGGACATCGCGGCCACCGCCCCGCAGGGCGGCGCCGTGCTCGACGTCGGTACCGGCCCGGGCGTGCTCCTGGTCGAGCTCGCCCGCCGCCGCCCGGACCTGCGGCTCACCGGGATGGACCTGTCCGCGGACATGGTCGCCGCGGCGCAGCGCAACCTCGCGCCGTTCGCCGACCGCGCGAGCGTCCGGGTCGGCGACGTCACCGACCTGCCCTTCCCGGACGGGTCCTTCGACCTGATCGTCTCCTCGCTCAGCCTGCACCACTGGGACGACCCGCAGGCCGCGGTGCCGGGGCTGGCCCGCGTCCTGCGACCGGGTGGCCGGCTGGTGGTCTACGACTTCCGGTTCGCGCCCTTCGACGCCCTCGTCACCGCCGCGCGGGCCCGGTCGGTGTTCACCGGCGGGCCGGCCGAACGCACCCGGATCCGCACCGGCGTCCTGCTCTTCCCCCGGCTCGTGCGGCACGTCATGTCCTAGCACAACCCCGGTCGGTACCGTCGACAGATGGGGAAGATCGAGCCCGGCCTGGCCGGCGTGCCGGAGACGCTGTTGTGGACGCTGTACCACCGCGCGACCGAGGCGCGCCGTCCGGACGCCGTCCTGGCCGACCCGCTGGCCGTCGAGGTGGTCGACGCGATCGACTACCCGTTCGCGCAGCGGTTCGGTCGCGACGTCGCGGCGCGGGCCCAGTGGCAGGCGCTGCGCACCCGCCGGTTCGACGACGAGATCCGGCGGTTCCTCGACCGGCACTCCGACGGGACCGTGGTCGCCCTCGGCGAAGGGCTGGAGACCCAGTTCTGGCGGGTCGACAACGGGCGGGTCCGGTGGCTCGGCGTGGACCTGCCCGAGGTCGTGCGGCTGCGGCGGCGGCTGTTGCCGGCGGCGGACCGGCAGCGCAGCGTCGCCTGCTCGGTCCTCGATCCGGCCTGGCTGGCCGAGGTCGACCCGTCCCGCGGGGTGGTGATCTGCGCCCAGGGCCTGTTGATGTACCTGGACCGGGCCGACGTCCACCGGGTCATCGGCACCTGCGCCGAGCGGTTCCCGGGCGCGACGCTGGTCTTCGACGCGGTCCTGCACTGGTTCAGCCAGCGCACGCTGCGGGGCGCGATGACCTCGGGCGGTTACGCGGCACCGCCGATGCCGTGGGGGATCGACGCCCGCGAGCTGGAAACGCTGCGGCACCTGCACCCGAACATCGCCCAGGTGCGCCGGCTCGGCCTCCCGCGCGGTCGGGGCGTCCTGTTCGGGTACCTCATGCCGGCCCTGGGTGCACTGCCGCGGCTGCGCAATCTGATCCCGATCTGGATCCTGCGGGCACGTGTCATACCCGGACAAGGGAGGGGGCGACCGGATGGGGCAGCTTCGGCGCGGCGGGCGCGGGTACGACGACGAGTTCGTGGCCTACTACAGCGCGCGGGCCAGTCACCTGCGCAACACGGCGTACCTGTTGTGCGGTGACTGGCACCTGGCGGAGGACCTGACGCAGACCGCGTTCACCAAGCTGTACCGGGCCTGGCCGCGGGTCGACCGGCACGACAGCCTCGACCAGTACGCGCGCCGGGTGCTGCTGCGGGCCTCCCTGGACGAGCGCCGCCGGCCCTGGCGCCGCGAGTCCGCGACCCTGCCCGACGATCCGGCGCTGGACACCGTCGCCCGCGAGGACGGTGGTTTGGACGAACGGATGCTGCTGCGCACCGCGCTCATGCGCATCGCGAAACGGCAGCGCGCGGTGCTGGTCCTGCGGTTCTGGGCGGACCTGCCGGTCGACCAGGTCGCCGACGCCCTCGGCTGCTCCGCCGGGACGGTCAAGAGCCAGACCTCCGACGGCCTGGCCAGGCTGCGCACCCTGCTCGGCGGATCCCTGGAGCACCTGAAGCCAGCTACGCGAGGAGGTCAGTGGTGAACGAGGTCAAGGAACTGTGCGACCTGGCTCTGGACGTACCGGCACCCCCGCTGCCACCGGCCGCCGACGTGCTGTCCGCGGCGCGGCGCGCGGCGGCACGGCGTACCGGTATGGCGGTCGCCGGCTACGGGCTCGCCGTGGCGGCCGTGGTCGCGGCCGGCGCCACCCTGGCTGTGCCGGGCCTCGCGGGTCGCGGGGCGGGTGGGCCGGCACGGCCGGGCGGGTCCGGCCCACCAGCGGCCGCGGCACCCGGGCAGCCGCCGCCGGCGCCGGACGCGACCACGGCCGCGGGGCACGCCCCGGCGATCACCCGGGTCCTGCTGGACGCGGTTCCGGCGGGCTACACCGGTCGGCCCGACGAGCACGGCACCGGCCTGTGGCTGCGCAAGGTGACCGAGGGCGGGTACGTGTTGCTGACGCGCGTGTTCGTGTCCGCCGGCGGCGGCGACGGAACGCTGGACGCCATCGTGACCTTCGACGGCCAGCCGGTGCCGGCCGGGGACCTGTGCGGCGCCGACGTGGCCGCCCGGCTCGGCGAGCCCGCGGGCGTCGCCTGCGAGACCGTGGTCGTCAACGGGGTACCGGTCCGCGTCACGACCGAGCACGATGCCGAACGGGGTGAGGTGAAAGGCGCGGCCCGCTTCCTGTCCGGCGGGCTCGTCCGGGTCACGTCGGCCCAGGGGGTCGCGGACTACCACCCCGACGACGGGCTTCCGCCGGACGCGCACCGGTCGGGCGGAACGACCGGCACCCACCGGCCACCCCTCGCGGCGCCGGCGTTCAGCTCGGCGCAGGTCGCCGCCATCGCCGCGAACCCGGCGCTGCTGCCTTGAACCCGAGCGCCCGACGGTGAAGATCACTGGTTGCCGGCAGATCCCCGAGTTTCGCTCGGGGATCTGCCGGCAACTCGCGATCCCGCCGGTCAGGACACCGGGGTGAGGAACACGTCGCGGAGGAGGTCGTCGTCCGCGGCGACCAGGTTGGTGGCCCGGGAGCTGGATCGGTTCACCGTCTCTCCGCGCGGGGTACGGGCGCCGCGCGCCCACTGTTCCTGCCGGACCAAGGACAGCCGACGGGCACCGCCGGCCGCATTGAGCGAAGTGCTTATCTTTGGTCCGGCCGGCGGCCGGGGCAGACTGGACGGGTGCGCGGGTGGTCGATGGATTCGGCGCGGCGCCGACGCGGCCTGGCCGCGCTGGTGCTCGCGCTGGTCGGCAGCCCGGTGTGGGCGGCCGGATCGGTGCCCGCCCACCCGGACGAGGAATTGATCACCGACGTCGCGCCGCCGGAGGTGCTGGCCGCGATCCAGGCCGGCCGGCCCGCCGGGTACCCGATCGGCGGCATCGACATCTCCAGCCACGACCACCGGCGCTTCCCCGTGCATTGGGGCACCGAGGCGGCGGCGGGGAGCAGGTTCGTCTACGTCAAGGCGACCGAGGGCACGACGTACGTGAACCCGCATTTCGCCACCGACTACGCCGCGGCCCGGGCGGCGCGCCGCTACGTCGGCGCCTACGCCTTCGCCCGCCCCGACCGGGGCGATCCGGTCGGTCAGGCCGAGCACTTCCTGCGGCACGCCCGGTTCACCCGCGACGCGCAGACCCTCGTGCCGTTCGTCGACCTGGAGTGGCCCTATGCCGGGGTCCGCACCGACCGGTGCTACAACCTCACCCCCGCGCAGATGCGGGCCTGGATCCGCGCGTTCGTCGACCGCGTCGAAGCCGACATCGGGCGGCGGCCGATGATCTACACCAACGCGTACTGGTGGGACCCGTGCACGGGCGGCGACCCGTCGTTCGGCGGGTACCCGCTCGACGTCGCGAACTACAGCAGGAAGCCGCCGACACTGCCGGCCGGGTGGACGACGTTCGCGCTGTGGCAGTACGTCCCCGGTGACCCGGACAAGCGCGGTGCCCACGACCGGGACGTGGTCAACGGTGGCCTGGCCGGGTTGCAGGCGTTGGCCTGGCCGCCGCCGCCCGAGCCGGCCCGCTGACCGGCGGCGGTCCGGTAAACCGGTCGCAGTAACGCCGCGCGCGAGTGCGGCGCCCTTCCGGCCGACGCTGCTTACCGGCGGATGAGCCAGGATGGGGGTACTCATGCCAACTCAACGGTCCGATCCGAGGGTCATCCGGCGGTGGACGGCGCTGGACTGGCAGGTCCCCGAGTGGCCGATCAACGACGCCGGGCCCTCGTGGGCGGCGGTCCGCCCGCGCCACGGCGGCATCGGGCACCGCCATCTCCGGTCGCTGCTGCGCGTGCATCACGCGCTGCGCCGGGGCGGGGTACTGACCGCGGTCGCCATGCTCACCCTGCCGAGGATCACCGCGGCGGTCACCGCGTACCGGTACTTCGGCCTGGACGCCCTCGCCGAGCTGGTGACGCGGGTACCCGATGCCGCCGCGTCGATCCCGTCGGCGGACCTGTTCGACGCGGAGTACCGCGCCTACGTGGCGACCGGGCACGGCATGGTCGACGCGATCCGGCGCAAGATCGCCGCCCAGCCCCAGGACTTCCCGGTCGGACCGATCTGACCCGCGCTGATCCCCGTTCAAGCGTCGCCGGGTACCGCCCTGTTACACCGCCGGGGCACCATCAGCGCCATCCGCGCAACGGTCCTCGGCGTGGGACACCGGTGTGCCGCTCGGCCCGGCCACCCACTACGGTGCCCGTATGCGACACGTCGGAACCCTGATCGCCGCCCTCGTCATCGCGCCGCTGGCCTGGCTTCTGATCGCGTTCGGACAGGACCGGTCGGCCGTGGCGTTCAGCGCGGACACCTTGCATCCGGGCGACTTCGTCCGGCCCCTGCAGTACCTGGCCGCGGCCGGGCTGCTCCTGGGTATCATCGCCACGCTGCGGTTCTCGCCGCTGGGCGCGATCGTCAGCGGCGTCGCGTACCTGTCGAGCTACGCGCTGCTGCTGGTCGCACCCGACGGCGTGGTCAAGGCGGTCAGCCATCACGTGTCCATCGCCGGCCACCGGGCCGACCTGGCCCTGCCGGTCCGCACCGGTACCACGGTGGTGATGGGGGCGTTGCTGGTGGTCGCGGCGGCGAGCATCGGGCGATGGCGGCGCTGGCCCCGGCCGGCCGCCGACACGTACGCCCCCGAACCGGCGTTCGACCGGCCGGCGTTTGACCGGCCGGCGTTCGACCGGCCGCTCGGGGCCGACGGGTTGGGCCTGCTGCCGCCACCGCCGCCCGGTCCCCCCGCCGAGCCGGAGCTGGTCGCCCGGTACTCCACGCGAGCAGAACCCGGCACGGGCACCGGCTCACCGGCGGGCTGGAGCGCCGGGCCGCGCCGCCCCTTCGAGGAGGCGCGGTGGTAGCGCCCATGCCGTCGTGCCCGTGCTGCGGCAGCCGCACCGGGTGCGTCACCTGCCCCGTCTGCTACTGGACCGACGACCGGCGCACCGATCCCGGTAGCTTCCCCAACGGGACCATGACCCTGGAGGAGGCGCGGCTCAACGTCGCCATCTACGGCGCCAGCGCGCCGCGCTACCAGCGGCTGGTGCGCCCGCCCCGGCCCGACGAGCTGTCGGAGTGACGTCCCGGTCGGTCAGGGACTGGTGTACGGGCTGAGCAGGTGGGTGAAGTCCCACGTGTTCTGCACGATGCCCGAGCAGTCGTTGGAGTCGGTCTGGCCGGGGCAGCCGCCGTTGTCGCGCTGGATCGCCCACATCGACAGGATGCCGATGCCGTTGGCCCGGGCGAAGTCCAGCAGCCGTTGCGCGTCCGTGAGGTAGGTGACCTCCGTCCTGCGCGGATAGTCGTCGATGCCCGGCAGGATCGTGTTGCCCTGCATCGCCCAGAGCTCGGCGGGGGTCTTCGCCGGATAGAGGGTGTGGAGCTGGTTGAACAGGCCCTGCGCCGCGCTGATCGCGGCCGCCCCCATGTCCGTGGTCACCCGGTCGTAGTAGTCGAACGTCATGATGTTGACGAAGTCGACGCGGACGCCGTTGGCGATCGCGTTCTGCAGCACGGCCAGGCCGGATGCCTCCAGCCCGGTGGGCGACGTCGGCAGGGTGTAGACCACCTGCACGATGCGGCCCTGGCTGGTGGCCCAGTCCTGCAGCAGCTTGATCGCCTTGTTCCGCCGGTCGATGCCGTCGGTGCGCGTCAGCGACCGGCCCTCGATGTCCATGTCCAGCCGGGTGACGCCGTACGTGGTGACGACCGACTCGTACGCGGCGGCGATCGCGTTGACGTCCTTGCAGGAGTCGCCGATCTCGGTGCCGCCCTGGTCCGCGCTCCACCCGCCGAACGACGGGACCACGTCCCCGCCGAGGCTGCGCAGCGTGGCGATGTCGGCCAGGTACCGGCCGCTGGCCAGGGTCTGCTTGCTGTCACCGTTCCAGGCCAGCGTGCACGAGGTCTTGCTGAGCGTCTCCAGGAACGCGAGCGTGAAGTACCGCGCCCCGGACTGCCGGGCGATGTCGGAGATGCTGTCCGGCATCCAGGTCTCGAAGTACGGCGCGAAGACGTGCGTGGGCAGCGCCGTACCCGTCGCCGCCGCGGCGGGACCCGCGCCGACCAGGACGGTGCCCGACGCGGTGAGCGTCGCGATGAGCGCGGCCGACCAACCGCGTAACCGTGCTGGGGACACGGGGCCCCACCTCCCACCTGTCAGGAAGCCTTCCTGTTGGTTGAGCCAGACGGTAGGCGTGTGGAATAGGGGCGTCAAGGGCGGCGGTACGACCGCCTCAGATCTTGGACGCTGGTCCCCCCTCCAGGGGTGCAGGCGTCCAAGATCCCAGCGTGCCGCCGCACGTCGTGAAGTATCCGACCTGACCGCCGGCCCCGCCGGGGCGGGCCGGCCGTCAGCCGGTCACCGGCATGCCATTGATGGTGACGTTGTCGAAGACCAGGCCCTCCACGTTGCTGATCCGGTTAGTGGTGTTGACGACCCCGTCGAACGCGCAGTCGCGCACCACGAACCCGTGGATCGGGTCGGTCGGCAGGCCGTTGACGTCGAAGACCAGCGGCGCCCGGGTGCACGAGGAGTTGGTGAGGGTGAACGGCCCGAAGGCCGGCGGGAAGTCGCCGGTCTGGTTGTTGTAGGTCATCGTCACGAACACCACGGAGCGGTCGAAGGTACCGGTGAAGCTGTCCAGGTTGATGTTCTGGGCGAAGCCGCCGCGCAGCGTGTTCGACTTGACGTACAGGGCGAACTTGGTGAGGCCGACGACCTGGCAGCGGAAGGCGTACACGTTGCGGATGCCGCCGGTCATCTCGCTGCCGCAGGTGATCGCGCCCCAGTTGCCGTTCATCACGCAGTCGTGCACCACCACGTTCTCCGTCGGCACGTTGACCCGCCGCCCGTCGGCGTCGCGGCCGGCCTTGATGGCGATGTTGTCGTCGTGCGCGCCGAGGTTGCAGTTCTTGATGACGACGTGGTCGCAACACTCGGGGTTGCAGCCGTCGGTGTTGGAGTGCGCGGTGCTCGGGTCGGTGGTCACCCCGTCGATGGTGACGTTGCGGCACAGCGTCGGGTGCATCTGCCAGAACAGCGGGTTCTTCAGCGTGACGCCCTGGATCAGCACGGTGTCGCAGGCGTAGGGCTCGATGAACGTGGACCGCAGGAAGTGGCCCGAGCCGGGGATGACCCGCTGGGCCGGGTCGGTGAGGCCCTGCGCGATCAGCGCCTCCAGGTAGGCCCGCTCGTTGCCCTTGTTCCAGGTGGCGGTACCCGCCGCGTCGAGCGTGCCACTGCCGGTCAGCGCGATGTTGCGCTGCCGGTACGCGTAGATCATCGGGGAGTGGTTCATGCACTCGATGCCCTCGTACCGGGTCAGCACCGTCGGGTACTTGGTCACGTCACCGCTGAAGCTGAGCGTGGAGCCCGCCTCCAGGTGCAGGTTGACGTGGCTGCGCAGGTGGACGGCACCGGTCAGGTAGGTGCCGGCGGGGACCACCACCCGGCCGCCGCCCTTGCGGTGGCACTCCGCGATGGCCGCCGCGAACGCCGCGGTGTTGTCGGTGGTACCGTCGCCGACCGCGCCGAACGCGAGCACGTTGAACACGCGATGCGGGAAGTGCGGCACGCGCGTGCGGGCCACGATCACGCGCGCCTGGGGCCACGGCAGACGGACCGGGCACAGCCCGTCGGTCCCGGCCAGCGGGTCGGCGCCGGTCGCGCCGAACGCGGCGCCGGCGATCGCCGGGCCGGCCACCATGCCGCCGGCCACCCCCAGCCCCGCGCCCAGCAGGTACCGGCGGGACAGCTCTCCGGACATGGTCGTTCCCCTCGTCGCGGTCAATTCCATAGATATGGCTAACTCTTCCTGGCGGGCTGAAGCAAGGTCAAGCGACCGGTGCGGAGTTGTCGCTCGATGGAAGCGCTTCCCCTGGCCCGGTCGCGACGGGCCCGCCAAACCTCGGCGAGGATGACCAGGCCGCGCTCGTCGCCGTACACCCGCACCTGTCGGCGCAGTGCGGTGGCGAGCCGGATGCGCGGGTGGCCGGCGGCGTCGGTGCGCTCGGGCAGGGTACCGCCGCCCCGGCCGCGCGCCACGAGGGTCGCGTCGATGACCCCGATCCACCCGCCGTCGCCGGCCAGCCAGCGCAGGAAGTCCGGCGCCAGCGAGCCGCCGAACCCGTCCGGTCGCCGCGCCCGTACCGCCGCCTCGGTCAGCGCGGTCGCGACCACGGCGTGGCCGGTGAACGCCACCGAGCACTCCAGCCCACTAGGCAGCGCCGGCACCACCGTGCAGGCTCCGTCGACCTTGGGGAACCGGCCGCCGGCCGCCGCCACGAGGTATGCGAGGAGGGGGTGGGCTCCGGTCACTGCACCATTCCGGCGGCGAGGAGCTCGGCCAGGTGTACGGCCGGCCGCTCGGCGAGGTCGGCCAGCTGGGTACGGCAGGAGAACCCGTCGGCGAGCACCGTGGTCTCGGCCGGCGCGCCCCGGACGGCCGGCAGCAACGCGGTCTCCGCCACGGCGACCGACACCTCGTAGTGACCTCGTTCGACGCCGAAGTTGCCGGCCAGCCCGCAGCAGCCGGCGACCCGGGTGAGGTTCGCGCCGGCGGCCCGGAGCAGCCGCTCGTCGGCGTCCCAGCGCATGACGGCGGCGTGGTGGCAGTGCGGCTGGGCGAGCACCCGCGCGCCGGAAAGGCGGGGCGGCTGCCAGTCCGGGACGGTGGCGAGCAGCTCGGCGAGCGTGTGCGTGGCGCCGGCGACCGCGGTGGCGGCCGGCGCGTCGAGCAGCTCCATGCTGTCCGAGCGCAGGGTCGCGGTGCAAGAGGGTTCCAGGCCGACGATCGGGATCCCCGCCTGCGCCGCCGGGAGCAGGTCCGCGACCGTCCGGCGCAGGATCCGGCGGGCCGCGTCGAGCTGGCCGGTGGAGATCCAGGTCAACGCGCAACAGGCGGTCCGGCGCGGGATGGACACGGTGAACCCCGCGTCCTCGAGGACCCGCACGGCGGCGATGCCGATCTGCGGCGCGAAATGGTCGGTGAAGGTGTCCGGCCACAGCAGCACCGGCCGCCGCCCGCCGGCCCCCGGGCCGGCGGCGTCCGCGCCGGCGGGCCCCGCGCCGCCCCGGGACCGGGCCGTGAACCAGGACCGGAGCGTCACCGGCGCGAACGTCGGCAGCCGCCGGCGCGCGTCGACGCCCGCCACCCAGCACGCGACGCGGGCCAGCGCCGGTACGGACAGGGCGGCGTTGGCGAGCCGCGGCGCGAGGGATGCCACCCGGGCCCACCGGGGCAGCCGGCCCAGCGTGTAGTGGGCGCGCGGCCGCAGCCGGCGGCGGTAGGTCTGGTACAGCACCTCGGCCTTGTACGCGGCCATGTCCACGCCGGTGGGGCACTCGGACGAGCATGCCTTGCACGACAGGCACAGGTCGAGCGCCTCGTGCACCTCGGCGGCGCGGAAGCCACCGGTCACCAGCGTGCCGGTCACCATCTCCTGCAGGATCCGCGCCCGGCCCCGGGTGGAGTGTTTCTCGTCGCGGGTGGCCTGGTACGACGGGCACATCGTGGCACCGGCGAGGGTAGCGTCGGCCCGGCACCGGGCGACGCCGGTGCAGCGGTGCACCGCCGCGGTGAAGTCGCCGCCGTCGTGCCGGTACGCGAGGGCGAGCCGGGCCCGTACCGGAGGCCCGCCACCCCGCACGTCCGCGTCGAGCGGCCGGGGCCGGACCAGTACCCCGGGGTTGAGCCGGTCCTCGGCGTCGAACACCGCCTTGACCTGTCCGAAGAGGTCGAGCGCCGCGGGGGAGTACAGCAGCGGCAGCAGCTCGCCCCGGGCCCGCCCGTCGCCGTGCTCGCCGGACAGCGAGCCGCCGTACCGGGCGACCAGCCGCGCCGCGTCGGTCAGGAAGGCGCGCATGGTCGCCGTGCCGTCCGGCCGGTGCAGCGGGAAGTTCAGTCGCAGGTGCAGACAGCCCTCGCCAAAGTGCCCGTACGGGATGCCGGTCAGCCGGTACCCGTCGAGCAGCGCGTCCAGCTCGCGCAGGTAGGCGCCGAGCGACTCGGGCGGCACCGCCGAGTCCTCCCAGCCCGGGTAGGCCGGCTCGCCGGCGGGGGTACGGCCGGCCAGCCCGGCGCCGTCCTCCCGGATGCGCCACAGCGCGGCGGCCTGCGCCGGGTCGGTCACCACCTGGCCATCCAGTGGCGCGGCGTCGGCCAGGATCCGGCGCGCGGCGTCGAGGGCCTGCACCGCGGTGTCGCCGGCCGTCTCGACGAACAGCCAGCCCGCGCCGCGCGGCAGCGCCGGCACTGGGGCCCGTGCGGCGGCGGCCGCGACGATGCGCGAGTCGAGCCCCTCGCACGCGGTCGGGCGGTGGGCGAGGACCGCCGGTACGGCGTCCGCGGCGGTGGCCATGTCGGGGTAGCCGAGCACGGTCAGCACCCGGTGCGCGGGGTCGGCCACCAGGTGCACGGTCGCGGCGGTGACGACGCCGAGGGTGCCCTCGCTACCGACGAACAGGCGGCGCAGGTCGAACCGGTGCTCCGGCAGCAGGGCCTCCAGGGCGTACCCGGAGACCTGCCGCGGGAACCGGCCGAACTCGGTACGGATGGTCGCGAGCGCGGACCCGGCGATGCGGCGCAGCTCGTCGTGGCCGGCCGGGTCCGGGCCGGTAAGGCGCAGCGGCTGTCCGGCGCCGGTGAGCACCTCGAGGCCGAGGACGTTGTCGGAGGTGCGGCCGTAGGCCAGGGACCGCGAGCCGCACGCGTTGTTGCCGATCATCCCGCCGATGGTGCACCGGGTGTGGGTGGACGGGTCGGGCCCGAACCGCAGGCCGTGCGCGGCGGCGGCGCGTTGCAGCGTCGCGTGCACCACCCCGGGCTGCACGGTCGCCGTGCGGGCCTGCGGGTCGAGGTCGAGGATCCGGTTGAGGTACCGGCTGAAGTCGAGCACCAGCCCGGTACCCACGGCGTTGCCGGCGATCGACGTGCCGGCGCCGCGGCAGGTGACCGGTACCCCCAGGGTCCGGCAGGCGGCCAGCGCGGCGGCGACCTCGTCGGCGTCGCGGGGCCAGGCGACCGCGGCCGGGACCACCCGGTAGAGCGAGGCGTCGGCGGCGTAGGCGGCGCGTTCCGCGGTGCCGGCGCTGACCGCGCCGACCCCGGCCGTCCGGAGCGCGGAAACCAGCTCGGGCAACGGGGTCACCACAGGGCGATCGAGCGGGCGAAGATGCCGGCCACGTCGTCCCCGGTGACCGGGCGCGGCGCGGTGGCCAGCAGCCGCTGCTGTTTCATCGTGCCCTCGACCAGTGCGTCGATGTCCCCCGTACCGTATCCGACGGCGCCGATGCCGTTCGGCATGTCGATGTCGCGCATCAGCTCGACGAGCACCGACGGCAGGAACCCGGCCGGGTCGTCCGGCGGCTCCCGGTCCGGCGCGAGCAGCCGGGCGGCGCGCACGTGCCGGTCGGGGGCGGCGGGGAAGGTGAACCGCAACGCCTCCGGTGCGGTCAGCGACACCGCCATCCCGTGCGGTACCAGCGGTTCGTCGCCGGGGTAGTCCGGGGGCCGGAAGTCGCGCACCCGCCCGGCGATGGGGTAGGCGTTGGCGTGCGGGAGGTGCACGCCGGCGTTGCCGAAGCCCAGGCCGGCGAAGGTCGCGGCGAGGGCCATGTCGGCGCGGGCCGCCGCGTCGTCGCCGTGCCGCACCGCCCGCCGAAACGACGTGGCCAGCAGCCGCATCGCCCGCTCCGCCCACAGATCGGAGATCGGGTTGGCGCCGCAGTACGGTACCCGCTGCTCGGGTCGCTTGCGCTCGGCGCTCGTGTACCAGCGGGCGGTGTAGCTCTCCACCGCGTGGCACAGGATGTCCATGCCGGCCGACGCGGTCACCCCGGCCGGCTGGGTCCGCGTCAGCTCGGGGTCGACCACGGCGAGCGTGGGCCGCAGCCGGACGTGGCTGATCCCGGTCTTGACCTTGAGCGCCAGCACGTCGAGCACGCAGATCGTGGTGCTCTCGGCACCGGTACCGGTCGTGGTGGGCACGGCGACCAGTGGCTTGAGCGGGTGCTCCGGGGCGCGCCCGGCACCGACCGGCGGGTTGACGTAGTCCATCAGCTCGCCGGGGTTGGTGAGCAGCAGGTTGACCGCCTTGGCCGTGTCGATGCTGGAGCCGCCGCCGACCGCGACGAACGCGTCCCACGGCCCGTCCGCGCGCGCCTCGGCGACGGCGGCGCGCAGGCTCTCGTCGGTGGGCTCCACGTGCACCCCGTCGAAGACGCGGGCGTCGATGCCGTACCCCCGGATGGCTTCGACGACCCGCGCCGGGGCACCGGTCGCGGCCACTGCGGGATCGGTGACGACCAGGACCCGGCGCGCGCCGTACTGGCTGAGGTCGTAGCCGATCTCGTCGCATGCGCCGGGGCCGAACTTCAACGCCGGCGCGCCGTACGTGAAGACGGTCTCGGGTTCCATGCCCTCCACGGTAGGACGGCACGAGATCTTGGACGCCTGCACCCCCTGGAGGGGGTACCAGCGTCCAAGATCTCCACGCGACGCCGGCAACCGGCGGTGTCGTAACCCGTTCGTGATCTCGAACCGGTGGAATGACTGAGATGACGGGCCAGTCGAGCGAGCCGCTCATCATGCTTGACGGGGTCAACAAATGGTTCGGGTCGCTGCACGTCTTGCGGGACGTCGACCTCACCGTCGACCGCGGTGAGGTCGTCGTCGTGATCGGCCCCTCCGGGTCGGGCAAGTCCACCCTGTGCCGCAGCATCAACCGGCTCGAGCCCATCGACTCCGGCACGATCCACTTCGACGGGGCGCCGCTGCCCGCCGAGGGCCGGCCACTGGCCCGGCTGCGCAGCGAGGTCGGCATGGTCTTCCAGTCGTTCAACCTGTTCGCCCACAAGACCATCCTGCAGAACGTGACGCTGGGCCCGATCAAGGTGCGCCGGGAGAAGCCGGCGGCCGCCCGCGAGCGGGGCATGGCCCTGTTGCAGCGGGTGGGCATCGCCGACCAGGCGGCCAAGTACCCGGCCCAGCTTTCCGGCGGCCAGCAGCAGCGGGCCGCGATCGCCCGGGCGCTGGCCATGCAGCCCAAGGCGATGCTGTTCGACGAGCCGACCAGCGCGCTGGACCCGGAGATGGTCGGCGAGGTGCTCGACGTGATGACCGGCCTGGCCCGCGACGGCATGACCATGGTCGTGGTTACCCACGAGATGGGCTTCGCCCGGCACGCCGCCAACCGGGTTATCTTCATGGACGGCGGACAGCTGGTCGAGCAGGCGGTGCCTGCGGAGTTCTTCAGCAACCCGCGCAGCGAGCGGGCCAAGGACTTCCTGTCGAAGGTACTCACGCACTGAGCCGTTCCGGCTCGGCGGATGTCCACTGTGGAGGGAGAAGCGATGCGACTGCGCAAGGCGCTGGCCGTACTCACCGGCCTGGCGCTGGCGCTCGGGTTCACCGGAGCGTGCGGCGGCGGTACCGGTGGTGGCGGTGGCAGCAGCGGCGGTACGACCGAGACCGGGGTCGCCGGCAAGGCCAAGAAGGACAAGAAGCTGGTCATCGGCGTCAAGGGCGACCAGCCCGGCCTGGGCCTGCAGACGGGCAGCAAGTACGAGGGCTTCGACATCGAGATCGCGAAGATCATCGCCAAGGATCTCGGCGTCGACGAGTCCGGGATCGAGTGGAAGACCACCGTCTCGTCCAACCGGGAACCGTTCATCCAGCAGGGCACCGTCGACCTGGTCGTGGCGACCTACACGATCAACGACGACCGCAAGAAGAAGGTCAACTTCGCCGGGCCGTACTTCGTCGCGGGCCAGGACCTGCTCGTCAAGGCCGACAACACGGACATCACCGGTCCGGACTCCCTGGACGGGAAGAAGGTCTGCTCGGCCACCGGCTCCACCCCGGCCAAGCGGATCCAGACCGAACATCCCAAGGCCCACCTGCAGCTGTTTGACGCCTACTCCAAGTGCGTGGAGGCGCTGGGCCAGGGCAGCGTGGACGCGGTCACCACCGACGACATCATCCTCGCCGGCTACGCGGCGCAGTCCCAGTTCGCCGGCAAGTTCAAGGTGGTCGGCAAGCCGTTCAGCAACGAGCCGTACGGCATCGGGCTGAAGAAGGACGACAAGTCCAGCTGCGAGAAGATCAATGAGATTCTGAAGGCGGCCGCCTCGGACGGCCGGTACAAGGCGGCGTGGGACGCCACGCTCGGCAAGAGCGGCACGTCCGCCCCGACCTTGGACACCAGCAAGCTCACCAACTGCCAGTGACGTCCGGCTCCCCCGGGGCCGCACCGGCCCCGGGGGAGGGTCATGGGGGTGGTCTGTGCACGTCTTCTCCGACCCGACCAACCGCGCGGCCTACCTGTCGTCGTTCCTGCTGATCCTCAAGCTGACCGGCGCGGCGGGGCTGCTGGCGGTGGTGTGGGGGGTCCTGCTCGCGGCGATGCGGGTCTCCCCGATCCCGGTGCTGCGCGGCTTCGGTACCGCCTGGGTCAACACCTTCCGTAACACGCCGTTGACGCTGATCATCTTCTTCTGCTACTTCGGGCTGTTCGTCAACCTCGGGGTGACCTACTCCGACAGCGACATCGACCTGAACAACTTCTGGCTCGGGGTCACCGGGCTGGCGGCCTACACGGCGGCGTTCATCTGCGAGGCGCTGCGCTCCGGCATCAACACCGTGCCGGCCGGCCAGGCCGAGGCGGCGCGGGCCGTCGGGCTGACCTTCGCCCAGACCCTGCGCCTGGTCGTGCTGCCCCAGGCCACCCGGTCGGTAATCGCGCCGCTGGGCAGCATCATGATCGCGCTGGCAAAGAACGCGACCATCGTGGGTACCATCGGCGTTCTCGAATCGGCGAGCGTGATGAAGCAGCTCATCAACGACAACGGTGACGCGGTGATCCCGATCTTCCTGGTCTTCGCCGGCACGTTCGTCGCGGTGCTCGTCCCGACCGGGTACTTCTTCGGATGGCTGGCCAACCGGCTGGCGGTGAAGCGGTGAGCGAGCGTAAGCGAGCGCATGGGCTCAGTCGCCCGCGAAGCGCTGGCCCCGCGGAGCGGGGCGAGCGATGACGATCTACGACCTGCCGGGGCCGCGAGCCAAGCGGCGCAACCAGGTCCTCACCCTGGTGTTCGCGCTCGTACTGCTCGCCGTCGCGTACTACGTGTACCGCCGGTTCGCCGCCCGCGGGCAGTGGGAGGCGGCGAAGTGGAAGCCGTTCGGCACCGCGGGCCTGTGGCGCGACTTCATCCTGCCCGGCCTGGTCCAGACGGTATCCGCGGCGGCCGTCGGCATGGTGCTGGCGCTGGCGTTCGGGGTGCTGTTCGCCGTGGGGCGGCTGTCGGACCGGTGGTGGATCAGCATCCCGGCCGGGGCGGTAGTGGAGTTCTTCCGGGCGGTACCCCTGCTGCTGATGATGTTCTTCGTGTTCTACGGCCTGCCGTTCGTGATCCACCGACCGGTACCGGTGTTCGGGGCGGTGGTGGCCGGGCTGACCGTGTACAACGGCTCGGTGCTGGCCGAGGCGTTCCGGGCCGGGATCAAGGCGGTGCCGCGCGGGCAGTCCGAGGCGGCGTACAGCGTCGGCATGGTCAAGGCCCAGGTGATGCGCCACGTTCTGATGCCGCAGGCGGCGCGCGCCATGCTCCCGGTGATCGTCAGCCAGCTGGTCGTGCTGCTCAAGGACACCGCGCTGGGCTACATCATCGCCTACCCCGAGCTGCTGGAGAAGGGCGTCAACGAGGTCTCGGCCAACTACGGCAACGTGGTGGCCGCCGCGGTGATCGTGGGCGCGCTCTACATCATCGTCAACGGCGGGCTCACCCTGTTCGCCGGGTGGCTGGAGCGGCGCACCCGCCGGGTCGGGCACACCGCCGCGCCCGTGCGGACCGGGATACCGGCGGTGCAGCCGGAGAACCCGACGTTGTGACGGCGCTACCGGGGGCCCGGACGGGCCGAGAGCGGGTCTGATCATACGGCTTTGCGGACGAGCGCGGCCAGCGCAGGGATCTCAGCCGTCTTCTCATCGCTCAGGTGCTCCAGTACGATGCCGCTCGGCCGTCGTGGAGGCCCGCAACGGATCACCCCATCAGGCGTCACGACTAACCGTTAACGGAGAAAGGAGCTGCTCGACGACACCGCTCCATTCGTGGCCGACGCGGATCGGGTAGCGGGCCTCGCCGCTGTGCAGGTAAGCCATCCCGCTGATTAAGAACTCGACGTCGGGGCCGGGTTCGGGCGGCTCGACGTCGCGCACCTCGGCCAGGCCGGGACCGGTGTTGACGAAGGCCCGCATGATCACCTCGGCGGGAAGCCTGCCGGGTCAGCCCTCGCGCAGCGCCGCCGCCAGCCGGTCCACCACGAACTCCTGCTGGTCGGCGGTGATGTGCGGGTGTAGCGGGAGGGACAGGATCTCGGTGGCCGCCCGCTCGGCGTGGGGCAGCGCGCCGGCCGGGTACCCGAGGTGCGCGAAGGCCGGCACGCGGTGCACCGGCGCCGGGTAGTGCACGCCCGCGGCGATGCCCGCCGCCGTGAGCCGGGTCCGGACCTGGTCGCGGCGGCGTGGCGTGCCGTCGCCGGGGATCCGGATGACGTACAGGTGCCAGACATGGTCGTTGCCGTCGAGCACGGCCGGGCGCCTGACGTCGAGCGGGCGCAGCAGGTCGTGGTAGCGCCGCGCCGCGGCCCGGCGGGCCGCGTTCCACCCGGCCAGCCGGGTCAGCTTGCTGCGCAGGACCACCGCCTGCAAGGCGTCCAGCCGGCTGTTCCAGCCGATCACCTCGTGCCGGTACTTCGCGGCGCCGCCGTGGTTGGCCATCGCGCGGACGCGGTGGGCGATCGCGGGGTCGGTGGTCACCACGGCGCCGGCGTCGCCGTACGCGCCGAGGTTCTTGCCCGGGTAGAAGCTGGTCGACGCGACACCCCACGCGCCGGCCGGGCGGCCGTGCCGGGTGGCGCCCTGGCACTGGGCGGCGTCCTCGACCACCGGTACCCCGGCGCCGACGAGCCGCTCCACCGGTGCGAGCTGCCCGAACAGGTGCACCGGCACGATCGTGGCGGTGTCCGCGGTGACCGCGGCCAGCGCGGCGTCGGTGTCGAGGAGGTAGGTCACCGGGTCGCAGTCGACGAGCACCGGCCGGGCCCCGATGCGCGCCGCCGCCTCGGCCGTGGCGATGAACGTGTTGGCGGGCAGGACGACCTGGCTGCCGGCGCGTACCCCGACCGCGCGCAGCGCCAGCTCCAGGGCGTCGGTGCCGTTGGCCACGCCCACGCAGTGCGGTAGGGCGCACCAGGCCGCGTACTCCTGCTCGAACGCGCGGACCTCCGCGCCGCCGATGAAGCTGGCGGCCTCCAGGACGCGCTTGAACCCGACCTCCACCTCGTCGGCCACCTCGGCGTGGGCGGCGCGGAGGTCGACCATGGGGATGGGGGTCGGCGGTGGTCCGTGCATGACCGTAAGTCTGAACGACGGTCCATGAGCGGGCGCGGGGACCTGCGGATTCGGTACGAAGAGTCGAGCGTCCATCGCCTGGTTGTTGATCGACTCTCATCGATCAGGTCGATCGTGGTACTTGCTTCTCCGCCATGTGGACGAGCGGTGGCCGGGTCGGGGCCGCTGGCCCAGACTTTCCCCATGCGCGGTACGGACGTCGAGGTTGTCCTGCGCCCCCTGCCGGATCCCGGCTGGGCCGCGTTCGTCGCGCGGCAGCGCCGCGCGCTCCCATACCACCATCCCGCGTGGGCCTCGATGCTCGCCGAGTGCTACGGGTTCCGCGCGCTGGCGCTGACCGTCGAGGACCGGTCCGGACCGGTGCTCGCCGGCCTGCCGCTCATCGAGATCCGGCGCCGCCCCGGCCGGCCGCGGTGGGTGGCGCTGCCGTTCACCGACGAGTGCCCGCCGCTGGTGGCGGAGGAGGTGGACGGCCTCGCCGGCTGCCTGGACGAGGCCCGCCGTGCCCACGGGGTGGGGCGACTGGAGATCCGCGCACCGGTAGCCGGCGGCGGCGTGCGGGCCGACGGGACGTTCCTCACCCACCGGCTGCCGCTGGCCGGCACCGAGGACGAGGTGTTCGCGCGGCTGCACGCGAGCCAGGTGCGGCGCAACGTCCGCCGCGCGCAGCGCCACGGCGTCGTGGTCCGGCCCGGCGCGGTCGAGGAGGACCTCACCCGGGTCTTCTACCGCCTGCACCTGCGGACCCGCCACCGGCTCGGGGTACCGGTCCAGCCGTTGCGGTACTTCCGGCTGCTCTGGCGCCGGCTGCTCGCACCGGGACTGGGTACCGTGCTGATCGCCGAGTCCGCCGGGGTACCCGTCGCCGCCGGGGTGTTTCTCGCCTCGCCGGACTTGTGCGTGTACAAGTACGGCGCCTCCGACGAGCGGCACTGGGACGTGCGCCCCAACCATCTGCTGTTCTGGACGGCCATCCGGTGGGCGATGGCCCGGGGCTGCCGCACGTTCGACTTCGGCCGCACCGACCTCGGGGACGAGAGCCTGCGGGAGTTCAAGTCCCGCTGGGGTACCGAGGAACGGCCGCTGACCTACTCCGTCCTGTCGGACGCGCCGGTGCGGCCGGGCGGAGGCGGGGTGCCCGCGCCGCTGCGGTCGGTCCTGCGGCACGGGCCGCGCTTCGTCCCGCGCGTGCTCGGGGAACTGCTCTACCGCCACACCGCCTGAAGGGTTACCGGATGTTCGTCTGCTCCCGCCCGAGTGTCGTGCTCGACCACTTCCGGGTCCCGTACGAGGTGGTGCCGGCGCAGGATCCGCCGCACACCCCGCTGGACGAGTGCGTCCGGCTGGTCGCCGACGCCGAGCCGACCCGGTCGATGCGCTGGCCCACTTTCGCGGACGGGTCGTCGCTTCGCCGCCTGGCCGGCCCGCCGCGCCGGTTCCGGCTCGGGTCGCTGGTCCTGTACGGGCGGCTGCTCGCGGACGACGACGTGCGCGGGTGGCTGCCGGGGTGGCACCCGGAGGAGTCGCCGTCCGCCGGTGACGGGCCGGCCGGATCGGTCTGGCGCGACGGCTCCGGCGGGGTGTTCCTGCCGTTCGACCCCGACGAGGTGGTGACCAACTTCTGGAGCGAGGGGTACCAGGTGGCGCCGGACGGGGCCGGGTCGTCGCGGCTGCGGTCGGTGGCGCTGGCCGGTTACTACCTGGTGCGCCCGCTGGTCCCGCGACCGGTGCAAATCTCCGCCCGCCGGCTGTACAGCAGGGTGCAGGCGCGCACCCCCTTCCCGCGCTGGCCGGTGGAGCCGTCGCTGCACGGGTTCTACGACCGGGTCCTGGGCTGGGCGGCCGAGGTCGCCGGCACCGGGGTGCCCTACCTGGCGCCCTGGCCGGCCGGCCACCGCTGGGCGCTGGTCCTCACCCACGACGTCGAGACCGACGAAGGGCTGCGCCGGCTGCCGGTCCTGCGGGACATCGAGCTCGCCGCCGGGTACCGGTCGTCGTGGAACCTGGTACCCGGCCGGTACGCGGTACCCGACGACACGGTGACGGCGCTGCGGGCCGACGGCTTCGAGGTCGGCCTGCACGGGCTGTACCACGACGGCCGCGACCTCGTCGACGGCGTCCTGCAGCAGCGGCTGCCGCAGATGCGCCAGTGGGCGCAGCGCTGGCAGGCCAGCGGGTTCCGCGCCCCGGCGACCCGGCGCGCCTGGGCGACGATGGCCATGCTGCCGTTCGAGTACGACTCGTCGTACCCGGACACCGACCCCTTCGAGCCGCAGCCGGGCGGCTGCTGCAGCTGGCTGCCGTACTTCAACGGCCCGCTGGTGGAGCTGCCGATCACGTTGCCGCAGGACCACACGCTCTTCGTGATCCTGCGCCATGCGGGCGCGCAGACCTGGATCGACAAGAGTGAGCGGATCCGGGACGCCGGCGGCATGGCCCTGCTCATCACGCATCCGGACTACCTCGGCACCGCGCCGATCGCGGAGGCCTACGCGGCGCTGCTGGCGCGCTTCGCCGACGACACCTCGGTGTGGCGGGCCCTGCCGGTGGAGGTCAACCGCTGGTGGCGCCGGCGCGCGCAGACCCGGGTGGCCCGCGACAACGGCGGCTGGCGGGCGGTGGGACCGGCCGAGGACGAGGCCCGGGTGGCCGTCACGACCCCGGTGGGGTGACGGTGGCCGATGCGTTACGGGGTCCTGTCCGACGTGCACGGCAACGCGTTCGCGCTGCGCGCCGCCGTCGACCGGCTCACCCGGGTCGGGGTCGACGGGTGGCTGTGCGCGGGTGACCTCGTCGGGTACGGGCCGCAGCCCAACGAGTGTGTCGCGCGGCTGGCCGAGCTCGGCGCCATAGGCGTGGCCGGCAACCACGAGCTGCTCGTGCTCGGCCGCCTGCCGCTGGACCGGGCCGGCCGGCTGGCCCGGGAGACCACGCCCTGGACCCGCGCCGCGCTGCGCGCGGACAGCCGGGCCTACCTCGCCGGGCTGCCGCTGACCGTGCGGCTGGGCGAGCTGGTCATGGCGCACGGGTCCCTGGACGACCCGCAGCGCTACGTCACCGCGCCCGACCAGGCCCGGCGGGAGCTGGCCGCGCTGCACCGGACCGACCCCGCCGCCCGGGTGCTCGTCCTCGGCCACACGCACCGGCCCTGGCTGTTCCACGAGACGGCCGGTACCGCACCGGCCGCGGACACCACCCTGCCGCCGGCGGGCCGGCTGCTGGTCAACCCGGGCAGCGTCGGGCAGTCCCGGCAGCGCGAGTGGGTCCCGCGGGCCCGGTTCGCGTTGCTGGATCTCGACCGGGGCGAGGTCCGCTTCTTCACCGAGCCGTACGACGTGGCGGGCGCCCGTGCCGCGCTGCGCGCGCAGGGGCTGCCCGGGTCGGGCATCCACGTGCCGCCGGGCCGGCTGCGGGCCGTGCCCCGCCGCGCGCGGGCGCTTTTTCGCTACGCTCGTCGTCGCATGGAGGTCTGAGTTCGACGTCGATGAAGCGGGCGAGCATCGGATGAGTCGCGGTACGCGGGTGCGCCTGCCCCGGGCCGTCGTGCTGGGCGGCGGGGTGAACCTGATCGAGGTGGTCCGCTCCCTGGCCCTCGCCGGGGTGTCCAGCGCCATCGTCGCCCCTGACCACGACGCCGCCCGGCTGTCCCGGCACACCACCGCCGTCACCACATGGAACTGGAGCAAGCCGGGCGCGGCGAGCCGGGACGCCGAGCTGGTACAGCGGCTGGTCGCCTACGCGGCGCGGCAGCCGGTACCCCCGGCGCTGCTGTTCACCTCCGACGAGGCGCTGCTGTTCGTCTGCCGGCACGGCGACGAGCTGGGTAGGGCGTTCCGCTTCGCGATCGCCGACGCCGCGACCGTCGAGGCGGTGGTGGACAAGGTGCGCTTCGCGGTGCTCGCCGAACAGCTCGGCTTCCGCGCCCCCCGGACCCGCGTGCTGCGGCCGTGGTCGGACGCGCCGCCGGGCGACCTGCTCGGCTTCCCGCTGATCGTCAAGCCGTACCGGCGGGACCGGCAGTGGCACGAGGTGGTGGCGACCGCGAAGAAAGCGGTCGCGGTGCGCGACGAGGGCGACCTCGCACGGCTGTGGTCCCGGCTGGCCACGCTCGCCGCGCCGATCGTGCTCCAGGAGTGCGTCAACGGTCCGGAGAGCCGCCTGGAGAGCTACCACGTCTACGTCGACCGGGCCGGGCAGACCGCGGGCGAGTTCGCCGGGCGGAAGATCCGCACCATGCCGCCCGCGTACGGCCACACCACGGCGCTGGCCATCACCGACACCGCGGACGTCATCGAGCAGGGCCGCGAGCTGGTGCGCGCGCTCGGCCTGCGCGGGGTGGCGAAGGTGGACTTCAAGCGTGCTCCGGACGGCGACCTGTACGTGCTGGAGGTCAACCCGCGCTTCCACCTGTGGCACCACGCCGGCGCGCTGGCCGGGGTGAACATCCCGGCCCTGGTCTACGCGGACCTGATGGAGGCGCCGCGGCCGCCGGCCGGGCCGGCGCGCCCCGGGGTCCGCTGGGTGCATCCCCGGGACCTGCTGTCGGCGCGGGCCGCGGACCTGCCGGCCTGGCGGTGGATGTGGTGGGCGGGCGGCTGCGAGGCGAAGGCGTTCTGGACGTGGAGCGACCCGCTGCCGCTCATCGGGGCGGTGGTGTCGCGGATTCCGCTGCCGCGGTGAGTCCGCGCCGCCGGCGCAGCAGCCGGTCCACCACACCGGCGTAGATCTCCCGCTGCCGCGGCCACTGGTACGCCTGCGCCACCTGCGCGGCTTCCCGGGCCATCCGCGCGCGCCGCTGCGGGTCCCCGGCCAGCCGCCGCAGCGCCGCGGCGAGATCGGCGGCGTCGCCTGACTCGAACAGCTCGACGCAGGACTCGCCGAACGTCTGCTCCACCGCCCTCGTCCAGGATGACACGACCGGCTTGCCCATCGCGATGAAGTCGAACATCTTGCCGGCGAGTGTCACATCGCGGAACGGGTCGCGCCGCATCGCCACCACCCCGACGTCGGCCCGGGCGATCGCGTCGACCAGCTCCTCGATCGGGACGAAGCCGCCGCTGAAGTGGACCCGGTCGGCGACCCCCCGGTCGGCCGCGAGCCGGCGCAGCCGGGGCAGGTCCGAGCCGTCGCCGTAGACCGACAGGCGCAGTCCGGGTATCTCCTCGCGCAGCAGCGCGACCGCCTCGATGGCGGTGTCGATGCCGTAGTGCGGCTCGACGGTGCCGTGGGTGATGAGTGTGAACGCGGTGCCGCGGGCCGGCTCCGGTACTGGCCGGAACACCGCCGCGTCGGCGCCGTCCATGACCACGGTGATTTTCCCGGGGTTCGCCCCGCGCGCCACGAAGGCCTCGCGCATCTGGCTGGTCGGCGTGATGACGAGGTCGGCGAAGCGGATGCTGGCCCGCTCCACGCGGGCGATCGTGCGGACCGCCGGATGCACGAGGTCCACGCCGAACTTGGTGGCGAAGAACTCCGGCATGCACTCCTGCAGGTCCAGCAGCACCCGCGCGCCGAGCAGCCGGGGTACCGCGGCGGCGAACACCAGCGCGTCGGGCAGCGAGTTGACCTGCACCAGCCGGTACCGCCGCCGCAGGTGCAGCGCGGTCACCAGGCCGCCGGCGAGCACGAAGAAGGCACCGTATTCCAGCAAATAGCGCACCGCCCGGCGGCCCCGGCTGTGCCGCAGCGGAAGTCGCCATACGGTGACTCCCGGCCCGCGCTCCACCCGGGGCTGATGCGTGTCGCGCAGGCAGATGACGTCGACCTGATGACCCAGTGCGGCGAGGGCACCGACCTCGCGGGCCACCCGGCTGTCCTGCGGAACGTAGTGCTCGCGGATGACACACACCCGGGCCATCGCCCAATCCTAGCCAGCGCTCGCGATGATGGGCGTCGATGGCACAATAGAACACCAGCTATTCCGGGTGGCGGTCAATCGACGAGCGCATCGGCTCGGCGGCGAGGAGGCTGACGGAGTGCCCGCAGAGCGAGGCCGCAGTCTGGTCATCGTGCCAGCCTGGACCGGCCAGGCGACGCGCGCGGAGCTGGACCGGCAGGCGGCGGCCGGCCTGCGCCCGCGCAGCGACTACGTGGAGCTGGCCCGCGCGCTGGACGCCGACGTCATGGACACGCAGTACCTCACCGAGCGCGCCGGGGGGTTCGCGCGAGCGCTGGCCGGACCGGCGGGCGTGGTGCCGGCCCAGATCGTCGAGGCGTTTCTGCGGCAGCGCCGGTACGAGCACATGGTCGCGCGGGCCGACCGCTTCGGGCTGCCGCTTGCCTTGCTTTTCAAGCTGAGCGGCGGGCGGCGCGACCTGGTACTCATCTCCGCCTGGCTGTCGCGACCCAAGAAGGCGGTGTTCCTGAGCCGGCTCAAGGTGCACTCGCACCTGAGCGCGATCATCAACTACAGCAGCGTGCAGGCGAAGCTGGCGCACACCCGGTTGGGGGTACCGGCCGAGAAGGTGCACACCTGCCTGCAGCCGGTGGACGAGCAGTTCTGGCGGCCGCTGGACGAGCCGGTGCGCTCGGGGGTGCTCACGGTGGGCTGGGAGGCGCGCGACTTCCCCACGCTCATCCGCGCCGTGGAGGGCCTCGACGTCACGCTCGACCTGGCCGTCGGCAGCGCGGTGCTGCGCCCCTCCGGCGACGCCGACGCGCTGTTCGGGGCGAAGGTACGCGACACCGCCCGGGCCGGTGCCGCCGCGCGGATCCGGGTGCACCAGCAGCTACCTCCGGCCGAGCTGCGCCGCATGTACGCCCGGGCCCGGTTCGTCGTGGTCCCGTTGCACGACGTGGACTTCGACGCCGGGGTCACCACGATCACGGAGGCGATGGCGATGGGCCGGGCGGTTGTGGCGACGCGTACCCGAGGGCAGGTCGACGTCATCCGCCACGGCGAGAACGGGCTGTACGTGCCGCCCGGTGACCCGGAGGCGTTGCGGGCGGCGGTGCGGCGCCTGCTGGAGCACCCGGACGAGGCCGCGCGGATGGGCGCCGCCGGTCGCGCGCTGGTCGAGTCCTGCCACACGCTGGACCGGTGGGTGACCGACGTCGTCGACGTCGTCGCGGGTCGTCCGGGACTGCGGCGGCAGCCGGCGACCTGAGAAGGAGTTGGCCGCTGTGGTCACACCACCACGACGACCAGAAGCCGGGACCGACGCGACCACGGCAGGCGCCGATGCCGGCCCGACCGGCCGGTACCGGTTACGCCGGTCCGACGCCGCCCGCGACCCGGACTGGGACCACTTCCTGCTCACCATCCCACGCGGCCATCACCTGCAGTCCAGCTACTGGGGCGCGGTCAAGTCGATCCTCGGCTGGCGGGCCATCCGGTTGTTGGCCACCGACGGCGCGACGATCTGCGGCGGTGCCCAGGTGTTGCTGCGCGACCTGCCGGTCCTCGGGTCGATCGGGTACGTGCCGCTCGGCCCGGTCCTCGCCCGCCCGGATCCGGCGCTGCGCCGGCTGGTCCTGCACGGCATGCAGACCATCGCGCGGGCGCACCGGGTGCAGTTCCTCGTGGTGCAACCGCCGGCCGGGCAGGAGGCCCTCGTCGCCGACCTGCTCGCGTACGGCTTCCGGACGGCGGGCGACCTGGTCCGGCCGCACCCGAAGGCCACCCTGCTGGTCGACCTCGCGCCGGAGGAGGATGCCCTGCTCGCCGGCATGAAGAGCCGTACCCGCTACAACATCCGCCTCGCCCAGCGCAAAGGGGTGCGGGTGCGCCAGGGCGGCGAGCCGGACCTGCCGACGTTCTACCGGCTGCTCGCGATGACCGGTGAGCGCCAGCGCTTCCCGGTGCCGTCGCAGCGGTACTTCCGCGACCTGCTGCGCATCATGGCGCCGCCCGGCCACGCGAAGATCTTCATCGCTGAGGCCGGCGGCCGGCCGCTGTCCGGGGCGCTGGTGATCGCGTTCGGCGGCGTGGTGTCGTACAAGCGCGGCGGCTGGTCCGGGGAGCAGGGGCACCTGCACCCCAACGAGCTGATGCACTGGGAGGCGATGCGGTGGGCCAAGCGGGCCGGGTACCGCTGCTACGACCTCGAAGGCATCGAGCCGCCGGGGCCGGACGGCGGGTTCTCCTCGGTAAGCGCGTTCAAGGTGGGCTTCGGCGGCGAGATCGTGCTGCTGCCCGGCGCGTACGAGCAGATCCGCAACCCGGTCCTGCGCCGCGGCTACTCCTGGCTCGGTCCCCGGCTGTCCGGCTCGGCCCGGGCCCGCTGGCTCATCAACCGGATCCGCACGCGATGAGGTCCGGTGGGGGAGCGCTGTTCCGGGCCACCGTCCGGCCGGTGTTCGTCGGCGCGCGCGCCGGGCTGGTCCGGCTGGTGGAGTGGCGGCACGGCATCCGGACCTCCGGCATCGTGCCCCTCGACGAGCTGGGCATCGCTGGCCCGGACCGGGTCAACTACAAGCCCGCGCCGTGGCTCGCGCTGCGCCGGGCCCTGCCGCGGCGGTCGGTCACCCCCGACGACGTGTTCGCCGACCTCGGCTCCGGCATGGGTCGGGTGGTCTTCCAGGCCGCCCGCTGGTACCCGTTCCGGCGGGTGATCGGGGTCGAGCTGTCGGCGCGGCTGCACCGCGTGGCGCAGGCCAACATCGCGCGCAACCGGGGCCGGCTGCGCTGCCCGGACGTCCGACTGGTCAACGCCGACGTGCTGGACTACCCGGTACCGGCGGACCTGACCGTGGTCTTCCTGGACAACCCGTTCACCGGGGACCTCTTCGCGGCCGTGCTCGACCGGCTGCTCGCCTCGGTCGACCGGGCGCCGCGACCGTTGACGATCGTGTACTTCAACCCGGTGGAGCATGAGCGGCTGCTGGCCACCGGCCGGATCCGGCTGGTCCGGCGGGTCCGCGGACTCCGGCCGGGCCAGGAGTGGGCCCGGTCGAACTCGACGCACGTGTACGCGGTCCTTCAGTAGCTGCGCAACACCGCGAGCGCGGGGTCGCCGGGGCCCACGAAGAAGTCGTCCGGCGCGGAGCCGCCGTTCTCGACGTTGCGCCAGGTCCATACCAGCACGCCGACGCCGCCCGCACCGAGCTGCCCGCGGACCTTCGCGTCGAGCTGCGCGGCCCGTCCGGCGAACGTGCCGTCCGCCTCGCCCAGCCGCAGCCCCAGCTCACCGGTGAACAGCGGCTTGCCCAGCTCCTGACACTGCCGCAGGCGCACCGCGTAGCCGTTCCACTCATCCCCGGGTACCGGCTCCGTCGCGTGGTCGTAGTCGTGGTACTCGCACAGGTCGATGCCGCCGACGGCGTGCACGGTGCGGTACTCCTCCGCCCGCATGCCGCACTGCCCGCTGCCGATGCTGCCCAGCGACAGCAGGTGGTTCTTGTCGACGCTTTTCACGACGCCCGCGATGTCGGTGGCGAAGCGCACCAGCGACTGGGTGGCGGTGTCCGGGCAGGTACCGTGCAGCGAGGTGCCCGCCTCGGCCTCGTTGACCAGCTGCCAGGCCAGGATCGTGGGATCGTCGCGGTAGCGGGTGACCACCTCGCGGACCCAGCCCCGGTACGTGGCCGGCAGACCGGGGCCGGTCGGCTTCGCCCGGTAGCCCCACCGGTACCACGACTCGTTCTTGTACCCGGCCGCCACGTCCGGCCACCCCTCGCACATCCCCCACTGGTCGACGAGGACCGGGATGACCTTCACCCCGTGCGCCCGCGCCACGGCGAGCGTGTGGTCGAGGTTGGTCCAGTCGCGCACGCCGTCGGTGGTCGCCATGGCCTGGAAGAACCAGGCGCGGAACACCTCGTTGCCCGGGCCGATGGCGCGGAGCGTGGCGTCGAGCACGCCGTCGCCGGTCATCGGGTACCAGCAGGTGCCGGTGGAGGTCGCCGCGTTGTAGATGTTCAGTCCGGTGAACACGTACGGCGCGCCGTCGAGCACCAGCCGGGCACCGTCGCGCTGGACGAACCCGGGTGGCCCGGACGACAGGGCACCGGCCGGTTCAGCGGTCAGCGCGAGCAGCAGCCCGAGGACCGGCCCGAACCAGCGCAACCGGCGGAGTGGACGAGTCGACGGCATGGCGGTCTCCTGTGGCCGGACGGGCGGTGGCGATCACCATCCCCAGCAGGGCGAACAGCAGGTCCGCCGTGCCGCGCATGGTGAGGTGGGGGTCGAAGGCCATGAGGACGAACACGGCCAGCAGGTCGGCCAGCGCGGCGGTGGCCGCCACGCCGACCGGGCCGGAGCGGGTGCGGGCCACCGATGCGGTGGTGCGTACCGCGACCCACGTGAAGGCACCGAAGGCGACGAGGAACGGGATGCCCCCGGTCCACAGCAGCCACAGGTGCCCGCTCTCGATGTAGATGTACGGGCCCCACGAGGTGTCCACCCGGATGTGTGACGAGGGGCGGACCCCGAAGAGCCAGTTCTCGCCGGAGAACACCTCGGGCCAGACGAACCAGCGCAGGTTGTCGAAGCGGACGATCCAGCTGTGCGGCAGGCCGGTGGAGATGTCGAAGCTCTCCAGCCGTTTCTCCACGACCGGGCGCATGACGAGCGCGCCGAGCAGCGCCGTCGGTACCATCGCCGCGAGCAGCCGCCGCACATGCCCGGTCACGGCGGCGACCGCGAACACCACGACGCCGAGCGCGAACAGCCCGGAGAACTGGCCCGAGGCCAGGCCGCCGAACGCGAACAGCACCGCGAGGCCGCCCAGCACGACCCGGTGGCCCCGCTCGCGCAGCCAGACCAGGCAGATCGCGAGGCAGACCGCCATCACGTCACCGACCGCGATGGACGAGCCGAGCGTCGCGGTACCGCGGCCGACCGCGGGGCCGAGCGGGTCGTCGGTCGCGTAGATCATGTCGACGAGCTCGGGAACCCCGGCGAGCTGCAGCGACTGGAGCATGGTGATGACCGCGACCACCGCGTACGCGGCGAGCGTCACCTGCAGGCAGCGCCGTACCTGGCGGTCGGTGCGCACGCACGTCCGCACGAGTACGAACAGGCCGTAGAACTTCCAGATGGTGGACGCGTAGAACAGGTCCTCGGTGGTCGGGGCGAGGCCGCGCGCCGCCATCCACAGCAACGGAAGCACCGAGCTGGTCGCCGCCATGGCGAGGATGGCCCAGTCGACACCGGTCATCCGCGGCCGGATCCGGTACCCGGCCCGCAGGCTCGCCAGTGCCCGCAGCGCCACGCCGCTGCCGAGGAGGAGCCCGAGCGCCTCGTGCGGCCGCAGTACCGGCACGTAGGTGCCCCGGGCGATGCCGGCGGTCAGCGGTGTCACGCCGAGCAGGAGGTACGCCGCCCACGCCGGCCGGGCGTAGGCGAGCGCGACCAGCCCGGCGGCCACCGGGGTCAGCAGCATCAGCCGCAGCGGCAGCGCGACGGCGACCGGTACCAGCACGAGAGCGGCACCGGCGAGCAGCGCGACGGTGCGCGGGCGCGGCGCGCTCGGCTGGGCCAGCGTCGCGGTGCTCATGGTCCGGCGTCCCCGGGTGTGCCGGCCCGCGCCCGCAGCTGCCGTACCCCGGCGGCGAGCACGGCCAGCTCGGGCGCCCGCCACCAGGCCTGGACGAGAAGGAAGACGACGGCGCCGGCGGCGGCCGTCACGACGATGGTGAGCTGCCCGCCCAGCGGCAGTCGGTCGGCGAGCAGGTAGGCCGGCCCGGCCATCAGGAGCGCCGCGCCGGCGGTGCGCAGCAGCGGCCGGACCAGGGGTGCACCGCCGCGCGGCAGCTCGCGGTGCAGCCGCCCGGCCAGCCAGGAACCGCCCACCAGCTCGGCCACCGAGATGGTCAGCCCGATCGTGAGCAGGGCCGCGGGCCCGCCGGGGACCAGGAAGGCCAGGGTCATCCCGGCGACCGCCACGGCCGCGCGGATCAGCACCGCCCGCAGCGGCCCGTGGGCGTCGCCGCGGGCGTAGCAGGCGTACGTCGCGAGCAGCAGCGCCGCGCCGCCGATGACCGCCGGCCCCAGCGACGCGAGCGAGAGCCCGACCAGCAGCCGCCCCTGTTCGGTCGCCATCCGCCCGAACGTGACCGCCTCGGCGATCGGCCCGGCGAGCACCACGAAGGCGACGCCCGCCGGGATGGCCACGAACGCCACCAGCGCGGCGCCCCGGACCAGCTCGTCGCGGAAGCGCTGGATCGCCCCGGCATGGGCCAGCCGGGACAGGCGGGGTAGCAGCGCGACCGCGACCGGCCGCGAGCCGAGGGCGTACGGCAGCGCGTAGATGTTGTACGCGAACTGGAACGCGATCACGCCGCCGGGGATCCGGTCCGCCACCACGATCGCCCCGAACGGCTGCACCACGTCGAGGGTCGAGTAGCCGAGCGAGGGCAGCGCCCGGCGCACGATCGAACGCAGCTCCGGATCACCCCAGCCGCCCCGGGGCAGCAGCGTCACCCCGACCCGCCGGGCCCCCCACCACTGCACGGCGGCGTGCAGCGCGACCGCCGACGTGGTCCCCACCCCGAGCAGGAGCAGCAGGCCGGTACCGGGTTCGGCCAGCGTGTCCCCGGTGCCGTACACCATGGCGGTGGCGAGCATGGTCGCGATGATCCCGACGTTCTCCAGCGCCGGCGCGGCGGACGGCAGGGCGAACCGGCCGTGCGCGTTCATCACCGCCTCCGCCGTGCCCACGACGGTGTACATGAGCAGCTGCGGGATGAACATGACCAGCAGCACGTACCCCACCCGGCGCTGCGCGGCGGCCGCCGCGGGGTCGGTGACGCCCACGGAGATCAGCCGGACCACGAGCGGGCCGGCGAGCACGACCACCGCGGCGACGACCGCGAACGCGGCCAGCGCGATCGACATGAACGCCCCGGCCAGCCGCGCGGTCCGGCGCCGGTCGCCGGCGTCGATGTGCCGCACGAGCGGCGGGACGAGCAGGTTCGAGAACAGCGCACCGGTCAGCGCCACGTAGGTGAGGTTGGGCAGGCTGTTCGTCGCCTGGAAGATGTTGCCCAGGTAGGTCGGCCCGAGCACGGCGGCGACCACGGCCACCCGCACGAAGCCGCTGGCCCGGCTGACCACGGTCCACGACACGACAGCCAGGGAGTTCCTGGCCACCGCCCCGCCGTCGGCGTCCGCCGCCCGGGCACCGTCGGCCCGGCCGCCGTCGACGCGTGCGCCTACCGGCTCCGGGTCCCCCACGAGGTCACGCCCCGGGCGGCGACGGCCGGGTGAGCAGGCGCGGCCGCAGCAGCAGCACCACCACCGCCGCGGCCACGAGCAGCCCGAGGATGGCCCCGGCCGCGACGGCGCGCGCCGGCTGCGGTTGCAGTGGCTCCTCCAGCGGGGTCGCGGCCGACAGCACGGTGGCGGCGATCGGCGGGGTCCGCTCGTCGGTCCCGGCGCTGGTCCCGGTTCCGGTGCCGGTCCCGGTGCCCGTGCCAGTTCCGGTGCCGGTGACCGGGGGTGGCGACCCGGCGGGCGTGCGCAGGTACTCGGCGGTGATGAGCTGGACCAGCGTGACCGCGCGGGCCTGGTCGCGGTCGCCGACGGTCAGGCGCAGGATGTTGCTGCGCCCGACGATGTCCGCCGAGACCTCCTCCCGTAGCTTGGACAGGGGCATCGCGACCTGGGCGGCCACCGGTCGCAGCACCGGGTCGCCGGTGATGACCATCGTCTGGGTGACCATCGCCCGGTCGACCGCCGCGTCGGACAGTTCCGGTCGCGCGGTCAGGATGAACTCCGCCTGCGCGCCGTAGATCCGCGGCTGCAGCAGGCTGTACCCGACGGCCGCGCCGGCGAACACCGCGACCGTCAGCGCGGCGAGGACCGCCGCGAGCCAGATCCGGCGCCGCCGGGGCGGGGCGGTCGCCGGTCCGGCACCGCCCGCGACCGGCGCCACCTCGTCGCGGCTGTCCGGGCCGCCGTTGTCCGAGCCGTACACGTCTCCGTCGCCGACGTCCCACCGGCGGACGTCCGGGTCGAAGAAGTCCTGGCCGCTGGAGAGCGCCGGCGCGCCGCCGGTCACCGGAACCAGACCGTGGCCGTCCACCTTGCCCGCCCCGGTCATACGGTTCTCGGTGGCTTCACTCATCGTGCCGCTCCCCAGGGAAGGACCGCGGGGAGCGTCTTCACGAGGATCCACAGGTCCAGCGCGAGACTGCGCCGCCGCGCATACTCCACGTCCAGCTCCAGCGCCTCGGTCATGGTCAGTCTGCTCCGCCCCGACACCTGCCACAACCCGGTGATCCCGGGCACCGCGTCGAAGCGTTCGTAGTGGTGCGGCTGGTACTGCTCGACCTCCCACGCGAGGACCGGCCGTGGACCGACCAGCGCCATCTCGCCGCGCAGCACGTTGATCAGCTGCGGCAGCTCGTCCAGGCTGGTGGCACGCAGGATCCGCCCGAGCGGGGTGATCCGGGGATCGCGCTGCAGCTTGTAGAGTCCCCCCGCGGACCCGCGCGGGTCCTCCCCGGCCAGCATGCGGCTGACGAAGTCCCGGTGGACCCGGTCCCCGCAGTTGACGTACATGCTGCGGAACTTCAGCACGACGAAGGGCCGCTGCCGGTAGCCGACGCGGGTCTGCCGGAACAGCGCCGGCCCGGGGCTGGCCAGCCGCACCAGCGCCGCGATGAGCAGCATCAGCGGGCCCAAGATGATCAGCACGAGGCCCGCGCCAACCACGTCTAGCACGCGGGTCAACCGCCGCGACGCGGGCCGGCTGCGCCCGGCCACGGCGGAGCGGCGCCAGCCCCGCGCGCGGCTGACGAACCGGGTGCCGGGGGAGTGGCGTACCGAGGTGACGCCGTGCGGGGCCCGGCGGAGCCGGCGCGGTACCGCACCGACCCGCCAGCGCCGGGTACGCGCCGGCTCGGGAGTGCCGTCCGGCTCCGCGCCGATGCCCGGCTGCGCGCCGCCGATGCCCGGCCGCGCGCTCAGCTCCGGCTGCGCGCTCATGTCCGGCTCCGCGCGAAGTCCTGCCCGGCCTCGGCCAGTACCAGGTCGGCCCGGTCCTGGTCGACCTCGCCGTCGCGCAGCCAGGTCGCGGTCCCGGAGCGCAGCGACCGCCCGGCGGCCTCCAGGACCTGCACGACGGCCAGTCCGCTCTCGCCGTCGGTGCGTGGCCGGCGGCCGGTCTGGGCACACTCGACGAAGTGCTCGTCCTGTACCCGCAACGGCTCCTGGATGGGCACGTAGGGAGAGAAGATCCCGCCATACCGGTACGACATCGGCGGGTTGCGGGGATCGTCCTGCGCCGAGGCCACGACGCCCTGGTCGTAGATCCGTAACCGGTCCTGGTCGGCCAGGTCGTTGTAGACGGCCATCTTCCGGCTGCCGACCACCGTCACCCGGCGCACCTTGCAGGGATCCAGCCAGCTCACGTGGACCTGCGCGGTGACCGCCGTCTCGTTGTACGTCAGCCGCAGGTAGGCCACGTCCTCCTGGGAGAACCGCGCGTGCTTGGAGCCCACGCGTGCACGGAGCTGGGGGTGGTGCGCAACAGATAGTTGATGATGGATACGTCATGCGGCGCCAGGTCCCACAGGACGTTGACGTCGGCCTGGTAGATGCCGAGGTTGAGTCGGGCGGTGTCGATATAGCAGATCCGGCCCAGCTCGCCGGACTCGATCACCTCGCGCAGCTTCCATACCGCCGCGTTGTACTCGAACGTGTGCCCCACCATCAGGGTGAGCCCCCGGTGCGCGGCTTCCTCGATCAATCGGCACGCGCTGGCCGCGCTGGTGGTCATCGGTTTCTCCACGAGCACGTGCTTGCCGGCGGCCAGCGCCCGCATGGCCAGGGGTCCGTGCTCCCGGGGCGGCGCCGCGATCACCACCGCGTCGACGTGGGGGATCGCCGAACCCAGGTCCCCGAATGCCTGCAGCCCGTTCGCCGGTTCGGCGAACTCGGCCAGCCGGTCGGGACGCGGATCGATCACCGCTACCCGGGACACCGCCGGAATCTGCTGGAGTACCCGGACATGCTTCGCGCCCCAGTACCCACAGCCGACTACTCCTACCCGCACCTCGGCCTCCTCGAACTTCGTCCAGGTGACCGCGATCGAGGTACGGTTGGCCGCGGCACCCTGCGCTTCGACGACGATCGGCCGCGCAACGGCCCGGCCGACTCCGGCCCCCGCGTGGTTGCGTGTCTCGGCACCCCTGCGATTGATGCCCGCCCGGATCAAGCGCGTACCGAGGGTGAGTTACCTAAACGTAGGCATCGACTAACGTCGTAGTGGCACCATACTCCACTGGCACCTGTCGTATCTGAAACCGTCTTTCGTTCACGCGAAAACGACTGCTGATATTTCGGCTGGTGACCCGAAGGCAGGCCATGAGTACCCCACGCGCGCTTGGGGGCAAACCACCATGGTGTGTGCCCGTCTGTGCAGTATTTGCTGAGCGATCGGTCCATGCCCTGGAATCGATCATTGACCGTCAAACATTTCAATGTATCGAAGAAGTATTTGGCGGTCCGCTATGCCGGAGTGTGCACCCCGCCGACTCACCCCCGGGGGTCGTGTGGGGGGCCCACAACGGTGGTTGTGCGGTTTTCGGCAAGAGTCCGCGCCGTCCCCGCCGATCTTGGCGTCGTGCAGGGCGCGAAAGGCGCCTCCCTCCGCGAGTCGGGCACCCCAACTCCAAGATCGGCGGAGTTGGGGGTACGGGCCGTCGGCGGTCAGTAGGGGTACTGGCCCTGGAACTCGTACGCCGCACTCACCCCCGAGGTAGAGCCTGCCGTCGGAGATCCGCTCAGACACTCGGGGCTCCTCTTCGTCCGGGATCTTAGGGAAAACGCTTTCCACCTTGGTACCGGGTTGGCCCGCGGCCAACCGCGCTGACCAGCGGAGTCGCGCCGGACAGGGCGGGGGTTCGGGGGTCGGGCCGGTGCCGTGGGGCGGCCCGCTACCCGCATAACGACAACGTCTCGATCTCTTGACAGGCCGGTGACCAGGCGGCCGATACTCCAGTGGAAACCGCTTTCACCATCCGGCCAGAACCGCACTCGGTAAGCCGGCACCGCGGTGCAGCAAGGAGGGCCCCCGTGCGCCTGTCGGTCATCACGGACGAGATCAGCGATGACGTGGCCACCGCACTGCGCGTGGCCGAGGCACTGGACCTGCACGCCGTCGAGATCCGGATGATCGACGGGCGCAACATCGTGGACCATCCGGTGGACGCCTGGCGCCGGCTCGCCGACGACCTCGCCGCCGGCGGGTTCATCTGCCCGGTGCTGGACAGCCCGTTCCTGAAGGAGACGCCGGTCCCCGGTGATCCGGACTGGGCCCAGCTCGACCGGGCGATCGAGGCGGCCGGGGTGCTCGGGGCGGGGACGGTACGGGTCTTCTCCGGGCGCCGGCGGGCCGGTGCCGACGTGCTCGACTGGCTGGCCGACGTGCTGGGCGAGACCGCCGCCCGGACCCGGCTGGCCGGGCTGCGGGTCGCCGTGGAGATCGAGCACGAGTGCACCATCGGTACCGCGGCGGAGGCGGTCGCCCTGGTCGCCCGGGCCGGTACCGCCGACTGGGGGTTCGTGCTGGACCCGGGCAACGAGAGCCGCCTGACCGGTCGTCCCGCCCAGATCGCGCCGGTCGCCACGCTCGCGCCGCACCTGCGGCACGTCCACGTGAAGGACGTCGACGAGGCCGGCGCCTGGGTGCGGGTCGGCACCGGCCTGGTCGGCTGGCCGGAGCAGCTCGCCGCGCTACGGGACTGCGGCTACGCCGGCTTCCTGTCCATGGAGACGCATTACGCGACACCTCCGGAGGGTCCGGCGAGCGCGACCCGCGAATCGGTGGAGGCGTTGCGGCTGCTGTCCCTCGGCGCGGGAATCGACCCGCGATGAACGGGCCGGCGCCCCGCCTCGCCGTCATCGGCGCGGGCGCCAGCGTCTGGCCCTTCCACGAGCCGGCCGTCCGGGCCGCCGGGTTCACCGTCGCCGCCGTCTACGACGCGGCGGTGGCGCGGGCCCGCGCGGTCGGCGAGCGGCTGGGCTGCCCGGCGGTGGAGTCCCTCGACGCGTTGCTCGCCGTCGACTGCGCCGCGGTGTCCGTCCTCGCCCCGCACCGGCACCATCACGCGCTGGTCCGCGCCGCGCTGGCCGCCGGGCACCACGTGCTGGTCGAGAAGCCGATCACGGTGACCGTCGAGGAGGCGCGCGACCTGTGCGCCGCGGCGAGTGCTGCCGGGCGGCTGCTCGGCGTGTGCTTCCAGCAACGCACCCGCAGCGAGCTGATCCGGGCCGCCGAGCTGGTGCGCGACGGGACGCTCGGCGAGATCCAGCGGGCCGACCTGCTGGGCGTCTGGCCCCGCCGGACCGCCTACTTCGCCACCGCGCCGTGGCGCGGCACGTGGGCGGGGGAGGGCGGCGGCATCCTGATCAACCAGGGCCAGCACGACCTCGACGCGTTGCGCTTCGTCGTCGGCCAACCGGCCGCCGTGTACGCGGTCACCCGCCGGGCCGTGCACCCGACCGAGACCGAGGACACCGGGGCCGCGCTGCTGCGGTGGCCGGGCGGCGCGCTCGGCTCGGTACACCTGTCCAGCGCCGAGCTGGACGAGCCGCAACGCATCGAGGTGACCGGCACCGCCGGCCGGCTGTGCGTGCGCCCCGGTCGCCTGGACGTCTGGCACAACGACGCGGACTTCCGGGAGTTCGCCCGCTCGCCGGGCGACCCCTACGGGCCCATGGCCGCCACCCCACAACCGCCGCAGACCGGGGGCGGCGGGCGGCACGAGGAGGTCTACGCCAACCTCCGCGCCGCCCTCACCACGGGGGCGCCGCTCGTCGCCGACGCGGCCAGCGCGACCGAGACGCTGGAGCTGGCGGCGGCCATCATGATCTCGGCACACGCCGGTGCCGGGACGGACCTGCCGCTGCCCGCCGGCCGGCACACCGCGCTGCTGGCCGAGCTGGCGCGCCGGTCCACCCCGCTTCCCGCCTGAAAGGACCCGCCATGCCCGCCTCCCCTGGTTAGACCCCGGCTGATCGGCTCGCCGCGGCCGTCAGCCTCCTGCTGCCCGCCGTCGCCGCCTGCGGCTCCTCGCCAACTCCAGCTCCTCCGGCGGGGTCACAACGCTGACCCGGTGGGACTACTTCGGCTACTCGCCCCAGGCCGACAACGCGGTCAAGTCGCTGATCCAGAAGTACGAGGCGACCCTGTCGAACGTGAAAATCAACCGCACGGTCATCGGGTTTCCCGACTTCCACACCAAGCTGGTCCAGGCGGCCGCGACGGGGAAGTTCCCAGACATCGCCGCTATCGACAACGCCGACGTGCCGGTGTTCGCGTCGCAGGGCGCGCTGGCGGACGTGATGCAGTATTTCGAGGTCGCAGAAGGACCAGTACCTGCCGGCCGTGCTGGAAAGCACCAAATACAACGGCAAGGACTTCGGCATCCCGTTCCGGAGCAACACCACGCGCTGTGGTACAACCAGGATGCCTTCATCGAGGCGGGAATCACCACCCGTCGGTCGCGGCCGGAGCGGCTGGCGCCGTACCTGTTCGTCCTGCCCGCCATCCTCTACCCCGGCGCGCTGCTGGTGTATCCGATCGCCGTCAACGTGCTCACGTCGTTCCAGCAGCTGACCGCGATCAACCTGCTGAGTGGGACGCGGACTGGGTCGGGCTGGGCAACTACCGCACCGCGTTGCACGACCCGCTCGTCGTTCCGCGGCGGTGCATTCCGTCGAATACACCGCGGTCGCGGTGGTGGTGCAGATGGGGCTGGCCTTGGCGCTCGCGCTGCTCTACAGCCGGGCCTTTCCCGGCGCCCGCCCGTTGCGTTCGTTGTATCTGATCGGGTATGCCATCCGGTCGTGGTGTCCGCGCAGATCTTCCGCTGGATGCTCGACGGCCGTACCGGTTTCGTCAACCGGGTACTGCAGGTGGTGCATCTGCAGGACCCGGTGTACTGGCTCGCCGACACGCGTACCGCGTTGCCACCTGCCGGGTGACCGCGGGGTCCGTCACCGGCGCGGTCAAGGCCTGACGCCCACCCCCGATTGCGGAAAGCGCTTCCAGCCGCTTAGCCTGCCGACGTGCGGATCCGCGAGTTCGTGGACGCCGACTGGGCCCAGGTGTGGCCGATCGTGCGGGAGGTCGTCCAGGCGGCGGACACGTTCCCGTACGACCCGGCGATGACCGAGGAGCAGGCGCGCCACATCTGGATCGAGACGCCACCGGGCCTGACGGTCGTCGCGGTCGAGGACGGCCGCGTCCTGGGGACTGCCAAGATGGGACCGAACCGGGCCGGGCCGGGTGCGCACGTGTCCACCGCGAGCTTCATGGTCGCCGCGGATGCGCGCGGTCGTGGCGTCGGTGCCGCGCTGTGTCGCTTCGCGCTGGACTGGGCGCGCGAGCGCGGGTACGCCGGCATGCAGTTCAACGCGGTGGCGGAGTCGAACCGCTCCGCGGTCGCGCTGTACCAGCGGCTCGGGTTCGCTGTGGTCGGCACCGTGCCCGGTGCCTTCGCCCATCCCACCCTGGGCCGCGTGGGCTTGCACGTGATGTACCGCGACCTGTAAGCGGCTGTACCCTCAGCCGGGCCAGCCGATGGCGTCGAGGAACTCCTCCACGGCCAGCACCACCCGGCCGAGCACCGCCACGGAGGCGGTCAGCGGGCCCGGCACGTACATCCCGTGGTCGGCGTCGGGGACCTCCAGCACGTGCGAGGACAGGCGACGGGCCAGCTCGCCGTCCCAGGACCGGTCCGCGGTTCCGCCGACGAGCAGCGCCGGCGCGCTCGCCCGGCCCAGGGCCGCCGCCACCGCCGGCACATGCAGCAGCGGCGTCAGCCACACGGCCGGCAGGCCACGGTCGGCGGCCAGGGCCGCCGCGTAGCTGCCCAGCGACTTGCCGATGAGCAGCGGCCGGCCGGCGACGGAGTCCAGCAGCGGCGTCACCGAGGCGCACACCCACTCCTCGACGTCCGGTGTGGTCGGGGGATCGCCCCGCCATTCGTGCCGGTGCACGGTCGTCCCGCGGAGCTCGGCCACGTGCGCCGAATACATCAGCAGGCCGGCGGCGGGTCCGTAGAGCCGGCCGGGGATGATGACAGCGTCGGGCATGCGAGTCACCTTATGAGACGGCTCGACGCCCGTGGGGTTAGCGGCGGCGCGGGCTCAGTCCTCCGCCGCCCGGACGGTGAACTGCCAGACGGCGCCGTCCCACGGGTAGGGCGTACCGCAGCTCAGGCAGGTGGCCAGCCCCGGGGACCAGGCGAGCCGGCCGCGACAGGCGGGACAGCACATCCGGGCCGCCAGCGGCGGTATCCCCGGCGGCACCTCCGCCGCGATCGCCCGCTGCGCCGGGACCCGGTGCCCCAGAAGGAACTGGCTCGGTCCCCACCACCCGCGGCCGAGTCGCTGGGCGGTCAGCTCCGCCAGGTGTGCCGCCGGGGAGAGCGTCCGCACCAACCCGGGCGGCACGTGCCGGTCCCAGCGGCGCAGGTTGTTGACGCTGGCCACCGGACGGGTACGCCAGCCGCAGCGCGCCATCGTGGCCTGGATGGCGGAGAGCCGGAAGGTCCAGAACGGGTACTCGCTGGTCCCCGTACGCAGCGGTGCCGGTCCGGCGATGGCGCGCCGGCCGCGCATCAGCGCGAGCACGTGGTGCTTGATGGGGACGTCGAGCAGGAAGCGGTCGCTGACCGCGCCGGCCATCTGGGCCAGCACCTGGTCGATGTCGCCCAGGTGATGCAGGACGCGCACCACGAGCGCGGCGTCGAAGGCGTTCGGCCGGAACGGCAGCGCGTGCAGGTCGCACCGGACCAGGAAGGCACGCCCCGACGCGACGTCCGAACGCAGCTCGACCGCCGCGCTGCGCAGGTTGTTCGCCGAGGCGTCGGCGATCACGTAGTGGCGCGCCCGGTCGCGGTAGTGCCGCGCGTTGCGCCCGTACCCGCCGCCGAAGTCCACCAGCCACTCCGGCGCGCCGAGCAGCGGGACGAGGCGTCGCAGCACCCGCTCCTCCGCCCACCGTTCGTAGTCGCGGCCGTCCCAGTAGGTGCGGTAGTCGTAGTCGTTCGAGTCGTAGTCCGCGATCTGTCGCAACATCGGCCCCCTCTCATCCGGTTCCGGTAGCAGGAGGACGCCTGAGTGCCCGAGCCGGTTGCGGCGCCGTCGTGTCCGGTTGGAGACAGGCGGTGCGCCCTTGACGTTCCGGGATTCGCGGTCAGCCTGGAGGTATGACCTCTCCGACGCTGGACCTTCGCATGCTCGCCGATCCCGCGCTGCGCGCCGACCCGTACCCGTTGCTGCGTGAGCTGCGTGAGGTCTCGCCGCTGGTCCTCGCGGACGGCTGGCTCGTGGTCGCCGCCCGGCACGCGGAGTGCGCGGCCGCGCTGCGCGAGCCGACCGCGAGCTCCGAGCGGTTCCGGTCGGTCCTGGCGCCGCCCGGGGTCAAGCGGGGCGGCCTGTCGTTCCTCGTCCTCGATCCGCCGGACCACACCCGGCTGCGCCGGCTGGTGTCGGCGGCGTTCACCCCGCGGGTGGTGGCCGGGCTGCGGCCGCGCATCGGCGAGATCGTGGACCGGCTGCTCATGCGGGTGGCCGAGCAGGGCCGGACGGACGTCGTCGCGGATCTGGCCTACCCGTTGCCAGTACAGATCATCAGCGAGCTGCTCGGGGTACCCGCCGAGGACCACGAACGGTTCCGGGGTTGGTCGGCCGAGCTGGCCCGGGCGCTGGACCCGCAGTTCGCCGACCCGGACCCGGCGCGGATGGCGGCCGGCGTCGCGGCCCGGGAGGAGTTCGAGCGGTACTTCTCCGGCCTGATCGCGGTGCGCCGGGACCGGCCGGCGCGGGACCTGCTGTCGCTGCTGATCCAGGCCGAGTCGGAGGGCGACAAGCTGACCGAGGAGGAGCTGTTGGCGACGTGCGTCCTGCTGCTGGTGGCCGGCCACGAGACCACCGCCAACCTGATCGCCAACGCGATCCTGGCGTTGCTGCGCCACCCCGATCAGCTCGACCTGCTGCGGGCCCGGCCGGAGCTGGTGGACAACTGCGTGGAGGAGACGCTGCGCTACGACGCGCCGGTGCAGATGACGACCCGGGCAGCGCGGGGGGTGCTGCCGGTGGGGCCGGTCGAGGTGCCCGACGGCGGGCTGGCGCTGCTGCTGCTCGCCGCGGCCGGCCGGGACCCGGCGGTGTTTCCCGATCCGGACCGCTTCGACATCACCCGGCGGGCCGGCGGGCACCTGGCCTTCGCGGCCGGGTCGCACTTCTGCCTCGGCGCGGGCCTGGCTCGCCTGGAGTCGGCCGTGGCGCTGGACGCGTTCGCCCGCCGGGTGCGGGACCCGCGGCTGCTGGAGCCCGAGGTGGAGTACAAGGCAAACTTCAACCTGCGCGGACCGGCGCGTCTCGATGTCGGCTTCACGGCGATCGCACCGGCCGGTTGACGCCGGGCGTCCGCCCGGCATCGTTAGAGTACGGGCGATGGACACCCGCCGGCGCGGCCACGACGAGCACGAGGAGCTCGTCGGGTACGAGCACGTCGCCGCGCACGTCCGGCGGTTGCGGCAGCGGGCCCGCGCCAACCGGCTCGCGGAGAGCCTGCTCTTCCTGCCGGTACTGCTGCTGGTCGGCGCGGTACTCGTCGAGCAGGTACTGGCGGTTGTCGACCGGACCGTCACGGTGCCGTCCACGCCGTTCGACCTGTCGGCGAGCGCCGCCGAGGCGCTGCTGGCGACGATCGCCGGCGCGACCATCACCACCGCCGGTGTGGTGTTCTCCCTGCTCGTGGTCTCGTTGCAACTGGCCAGCGGGCAGTTCTCGCCGCGGGTGCTGCGCACGTTCTGGCGGGACCGGTTCGGGCAGCTGCTGATCGGGCTGCTGCTGGCCACTTTCGCGTTCTGCGTGCTGGCGCTGACCCAGGTGGACCCCGGCGCGCCCCGGGCACCGATGCTCACCATGGTCGGCGCACTGCTGCTGACGTTCGTGTCGATCGTGGCGATCGTGGCCTACCTCAACCGGCTCACCCGGCAGCAGTACGTCGGGCGGATCCTGGAGCGCATCACCGACGAGACGCTGAGCCTGGTCCGGGAGCTGCCCTACGGCACTCGGGTCGGGCAGCGGGTGGGCGACCCGGTGCCGGTCCCCGACCTGGCGGCGCTGGGTGAGCCGCTGGTGGTCCGCGGGACCGTCGACGGGTGGGTACAGCAGATCAGCCGCCGGGCGCTGATCGGGGCCGCCCCGCCGGGCAGCGTGGTCCGGGTGGAGACGCGGGTCGGTGCCTATGTCGTGGCCAACACCCCGCTCGCGACCATCTGGCCGCGCCCGGAAACGGGCGACGAGGCGCGGGTGGCCCGGGGGATCGGTGAGGCGGTCATCGTCGGGGTCAGCCGCACCATGCAGCAGGACATCGACTTCGGTCTGCGGCAGCTCAACGACATCGCGTTGCGGGCGCTCTCGCCGGCGGTCAACGACCCGACCACCGCCATCGAGGTGATCCTGCGGGTGTCGTCGATCACCCGGCCGTTGTTGTGCGCCGAGCTGCCCCCGCACGCGGTCCGTGACCGGGCCGGGCGGATCCTGCTCACGCCGTGGGACCTCGACCACGGCGAGTACGTCCGGCACGCCTTCAACCAGCTACGCCGCTACGCCGCCCCGCATCCGGAGGTGATGATGGCGTTGATGCGCAGCCTGCGCATGCTCAACGCCGCATGCGCCTCGACCGGCGGCCGGCAGCGCGCCATCGCGGCGCTGGAGGCGCAGGTGGAGTCGGCGGTCGCCGCCGCCGGCGCGGCCGGCCTGCCCTCCCACGAGATCGCCGAGCTGCGCGCCGCCGCCACGCCGGCGCCGGCCGGCGACCGATGAGTTCGCCGCGCGACGCCGGTCTGTCCGGCATAGGTTCGAGTTCTCATCGGTAAGGACGGCGCATCATGCAGAAGATCACGACGTTCCTGTGGTACGACAACCAGGCCGAGGAGGCGGCGAACTTCTACGCCGGCATCTTCCCCGACTCCCGCATCGTGCACGTGCAGCGTTACGGAGCGGCCGGCCCCGGCACCCCGGGCACCGTCATGACGGTCACGTTCGAGCTGGCGGGGCAGCAGTTCATCGCGCTCAACGGCGGCCCGCACGACAAGTTCACCGAAGCGATCTCGCTCTACGTGGACTGTGCCACCCAGGAGGAGGTCGACGACCTCTGGACCCGGCTCTCCGACGGCGGCGAGGAAGGACCCTGCGGCTGGCTGAAGGACCGGTACGGCCTGTCCTGGCAGATCGTCCCCCGGACCCTGACCGATCTGGTCGCCGACCCCGACCCGGCGAAGTCGGACCGGGTCATGCAGGCGATGCTGGGCATGAAGAAGATCGACATCCAGGCTCTGCGGGACGCATACGCGGGGTAGGGCCGCTGCTCATCGAGATCTTGGACGCTGGTAACCCCCTCAAGGGGTGCTAGCGCCCGAGATCCGGGCGGGTACCGGCGTCCGGTGGGGCGAAGCGGGCGACGTAGCGCCGCTGCCATGGCGTCTCGACCGCCCGCGCGTCGTAGTGCCGCCGGACGAAGGCCACCGCCTGCGCTGCCGGTACCCCGTCCAGGACGGCGAGGCAGGCCAGAGCGGTGCCGGTCCGCCCGCGCCCGCCGCCGCAGGCGATCTCGACCCGGTCGGTCCCCGCGCGCTCCCACGCCTCGCGCAGCACCTGCCAGGCCCGGGCCGGGTCCCGGGGCAGCCAGAAGTCCGGCCAGCGCAGCCACCGGCTCTCCCACGCGACGGGCGCCGGCGGCCGGCCCAGCAGGTAGACGGCGAAGGTGGGCTCCGGCCCGGGTGGCGGCGGCTGCCGCAACCCCCGGCCCCGGACGAGGCGTCCCGACGGCAGGCGCACGACCCCGGCACCGGCCGGATCCCACGACACGCCCGCCGGAGCCGTCACGGCCCTGAGGTGGCGGTGCCGGGCGTCACCGGCGCGGTGACCGGCCGCCCGGCGACCGCTCCCGGAGCGGCTGCGGCCACCGGGCGCGGTCGGGCAGCTGCCCGCCGCCCGGTGGCCACGCTCACCGCGGCCAGCGCGGCGGCGGCGAGGCACCCGAGGGCCAGCAACCCCACGTACGGATCGTTGATCTCGATGCGGCTCTGGTCGAGGGCGTCGGCGGGGGCCAGCGCGGCCGGCGCCAGGTCCGGGATCAGGCCGGCCGGCCCGGACCGGGCCAGACCCCACACCAGCAGGACGATGAGCGGGGCCGCCACCGTGGCCGCGCACAGCGCGGCGAGCCAACCGGATCCGGTACCGCCCCGGCGCCCGGCGTTGGCGTATCCCGCCCCAGTCATGGCGGTCGCGATCACGGCGAACGCCAGCCCCAGGTCGGCGGGTACCGGCGGAGCCAGCAGGACGAGCCCGAGCCACAGCAGCGCGGCGGCGACGCCGGAGCCGGCGCCGGTGGGCCAGGACCCGCCCGGTGGCCGCGCACCGCCGGGCCGTCACCGCGAGGAACCCGACCAGGTAGACCGTCAGCAGCAGGGTGTTTATCGGTACGCCGGCCGAGGCCGTCTCGCCCGGGTTCGGTACCGGGCCGCGCATGTCCAGGACGACGCTGAGCGCCAGCGCCCCGACCACGAGGTATCCGCCGGCCCCGACGAGCCGCGCCACCCGGCCGGTACCCGCGGCGCCGAGGAGCCACCTGCGGCGCGCCAGCCCGGACCCGGCCACGAGGACCGCCACCAGGCCGACCAGGCCGCGCCGCAGCGGGGGGTACCCGATCGGGCTGGTCAGCGCGACCACCCCGGCCAGGACGGCCGACCCGAGCAGCAGGTAGCCGAGCGCGCGGGGCGCCAGCCGCTGTGCCGCGACCACCCGCAGGCAGCTCACCACGAACCGCCACCGCCCGCCGTCCGGCGCGATCGCGGCCAGCTCGGCCCGCATCGCCCGACCCCACTCGCGGCGGCCCTTGGGCAGGAACCGGACCGCGCCCGCCAGGACCCGGGCCGGCCCGTCGGCGCTCACCATGCCTCCCCGTTCGCTGCGCGGCGCCGCCTGCAGGCGCGGCCATCGCCGCACGCCGCGCCCCGGCTGCGCCGGCGCGTCGTGCGGCTCAAGCCGCACCGCGGCACCGCTACGTTCACCATGCCTCCCCGTTCGCTGCGCGGCGCCGCCTGCAGGCGCGGCCATCGCCGCACGCCGCGCCCCGGCTACGCCGGCCCGTCGTGCGGCTCAAGCCGCACCGCGGCACCGCTACGTTCACCATGCCTCCCGCAGCTCGCCGCGCCGGCGCCGGTCCGCCGGCACGGCGACCGGGGCGACCGGGATGACCTCCTCGGCCAGTCGCGCCCCGGCGCCGGTGAGCCGGTACAGGTGCCGGGGCGGCCGGCCGACCGGTGGGTCGCTCTCCCAGGTCGCCTCCAGCAGCCCCCGGTCGCACAACCGGATCAGGATCGGGTACAGCGAGCCGGCCTTCAGGCCGACCTCCCGCCCGAGCTCGTAGCCGTACCGCCAGGTCGACGGCAGCGCCGCCAGGGCGGCCAGCACCGCTGCGGTCTGCGGGGAGGGGCGACGGTTCCTGGTCACCGGATAACTCTATCTACATAGAGGTACGGTTGTCAGCCCCGGTGGTATCGCATGATCACAACGCGCCCGTCGACGGTGCGCGACTCGACGAGCCGCAGGGCCACGCGCTCCTTCCCGGTGCCGCACAGCGGCTTGCCGCCGCCGAGGAGCACCGGATGCACGGCGATGTGGGACTCGTCGACGAGCCCCAGCCGGGTGAGCGCGCCCGCCAGCTCCGCGCCGCCGGTGAGCAGCAGGTCCCTGCCGGGCGCCCGCTTGAGCGCCGCCACCTCGTCGGCGAGGTCGCCGCCGACCACCCGGGTGTTCCAGTCGGCCCGCGTCAGGGTCCGGGAAAAGACGATCTTCGGGGTGCGCCGCCAGACCGGCGCGAACGCCCGGTCGTGCGCGTCGTCCGAGATCGAGTCCGCGTGCGGCCAGTACGCCGACATCATTTCCCACACGGTCCGCCCGTAGAGGAAGGTGTCGACCCGCTCCTGCAGCCCGTCGGCGTACCCGGCCAGGCCCGGCCCGGGGACCGCCCAGTCGAACTCGCCGTTCGGGCCCTCGATGTACCCGTCGACCGACGTGTGTACCCAGTAAATGATCTTTCGCATGACGACTCCTCGGGTCCGTGATCTCAGAGTGGTCGGAGCCGACGGCCCATTCTCGACGTCAGGCCCCGTCGGTTCCCCGATCGGTGGCAGGATCGCCGCCATGCGGGTGCTCATGGTCGGCGGTGCCGGGTACGTGGCTGGGCTGGTGCTGCCGTCGCTCGCCGGGCGGCACGCGGTGCGGGTACTGGACCGGCGCCGGCCGCCGGATGGGGTCGAGTGGGCCGAGGGCAGTGCCACCGACTACGCCGCGCTCCGGCGGGCCGCCGCCGGTACCGACGCCGTCGTGCACTGCGCGATGGGCGACCTGAACTGGGACAGCCCGGACGGCGCCCGGGACGCGTTCGACGTGAACGTCACGTCGGTCCACCTGACCCTACGCGCCGCGCACGACGCCGGCGTCGCCCACGCGGTGCACATCAGCAGCCTGTCGGTGTACCGGGACCTGCTCGCGCGCCGCGTGACCGAGTCCGACCCGCCGGACGCCACGGACGTGTACGGGCTGACCAAACGGTTGGGCGAGGAGGTCTGCCGGGCGGCCCACACGGAGTGGGGGCTGTCGGTGAACATCCTGCGGCTGGCCTTTCCCGCGCCCGACGACGTGTGGCCGGCGTGGGGTCCGCGCCGGCAACCGCAACGCCAGTACGCCGACGACGGCACGCTGATCGAGGCGACCGCGGCGAGCGACCTGGGCAGCGCCCTGCTCGCCGCCCTGGCGTACCGCGACGGATGCCAGGTATTCACGATCTCCGGGGACCGCTCGGCGCGGCTGTGGAGCACCGACAAGGCCCGGCGGGTGCTGGGCTGGCAGCCCCGCCTCCTCGGGTGACCGCATCGGGCCCGCCGGCACCCTCGACGGGCGACTGAGCGGACCGCGGGATGCGTGGGTGCGCCGGGCGGGCGGCGCCGCGCGTCCGGCGAGGCGCCCCGGCGTCGCTGGGCACGACGCGCGACGGGACCGGCCGGCGCCGGCTGGAGTGGATCATCGAGTGCAGGTTGACACGCGCCTCGCCGGGCGCTAGACATCGGATGAATTACTTCGAGCGATGTCCATGTCTTGTGGCCGGAGCCCGATCACCGTCCACCCGGGACTGTCCACTGAGGAGGATCAGGTGCGGAAGTACGTTCCCGCGACATTAGCGGCCGCCGTGGCGGCGACGTTCGCGGTCAGCATGGGCCACGCCGGCGCCGCCACTCCCGCCGCGGCCACCCCGCGCGAGCGCGCCGTCGCCGTCGTGGCGCGGATGACGCTGGACGAGAAGATCAGCCAGCTGGCCGGCATCCACACCAGCACCGAGTTCCGCACCGTGCCGGCCATCGCGCGACTGGGCATCCCGAAGCTGCTGCTCACCAACGGCCCGGCCGGGGTGAGCACCGGGGGCGTGACCCAGCCGTCGGCCACCGCGCTGCCCGCGCCGGTCGCCCTGGCCGCTTCCTGGGACCTGCGGCAGGCCACCGCGTACGGCGACCTGGAGGCGCAGGAGGTGCTGTCGGTCGGCCGCAACGTGCTGGAAGGCCCCACGGTCAACATCGCCCGGGTACCGGTCAACGGTCGGACCTTCGAGGCCTACGGCGAGGACCCATACCTCGCCGGGCAGTTCGCGGTGGCCAACATCAAGGCCATCCAGGCCCGCAACGTCATGGCCAACGTCAAGCACTACTTCGGCAACAATCAGGAGGCCAGCCGGTTCACCATCAACGACGCGGTCGACGAGCGCACCATGCGGGAGATCTACCTGCCGGCGTTCGAGGCCGCCGTCAGGGACGGCCACTCGGCCACGGTGATGTGCGCCTACCCGAAGATCAACGGTACCTTCAACTGCGAGAACCCGTTGGTGCTCAACCAGATCCTGAAGAAGGAGTGGGGCTTCGACGGGTTCGTGTTCTCCGACTTCGGCGCGGTGCACAGCACCGTCGGGTCGGCCAATGCCGGGCTGGACCTGGAGACCCCGACCAACAAGTTCTTCAACGCCACCGCGCTCAAGGCGGCGCTGGCCAACGGCTCGGTCAAGCTCGCCACGCTGGACGAGAAGCTGATCCGCCGGTACACCAAGATGATCGAGTTCGGGCTCTTCGACCGCCCGCCGACCACCTCCCCGATCCCGGCGCAGGCGCACGGCGCGATCGCCCGGCACCTGGCCGAGGAGGGCATGGTCCTGCTGAAGAACGCCAGCGTCGGCGGGGCTCCGGTGCTGCCGCTGTCGGCGGGCTCGCTCACCTCGATCGCGCTGATCGGCAAGGACTCCGCCAAGACCGGCGGTGGCGGCTCGTCACACGTCAAGCCGCTCTACACGGTCAGCCCGAGCGCCGGGCTGCGCGGCCGGGCCGGTGCCGGGGTCACCGTCACGACCAACGACGGCAGCGACACCGCGGCCGCCGCGGCGGTCGCGAAGAAGGCCACCGTGGCGATCGTCATGGTCGAGGACAGCGAGGCCGAGGGGCACGACCGGGCCAACCTGTCGCTGACCGGCAACCAGAACGCGCTGCTGTCCGCGGTGGCCGCGGCGAACCCGCGCACCGTCGTGGTGTCCAAGACCGGCGGGCCCATCCTGATGCCGTGGGCCAGCCAGGTACCGGCGATCCTGCAGGCCTGGTACCCGGGGGAGGAGGACGGCAACGCGGTGGCCGACGTGCTGTTCGGCCGGTTCAACCCGTCGGGCAAGCTGCCCATCACGTTCCCGCGCCGCGACGCCGACCAGCCGGCCAACACCACCGCGCAGTACCCGGGCACCAACGGGACGGCGCACTACTCGGAGGGCATCTTCGTCGGGTACCGGCACTACGACGCGCACACCATCGCGCCGCTGTTCCCCTTCGGGTTCGGGCTGTCCTACACCACCTTCGCGTACGCCAACCTCCAGGTGACCCCGGGCACCGGCGCGAACGTCACCATCGAGGCCGACGTCACAAATACCGGTACCCGCACCGGTGCCGACATCGCGCAGCTCTACGTCGGCTCCCCGTCGGGCGCGGCGCTGCCCGAGGCGCCGCAGGAGCTGGCCGGGTTCCAGAAGGTCCTGCTGACGCCGGGCCAGAGCGGCCACGTCACCTTCACGCTCAACGCCCGCTCGTTCAGCCACTGGGACGTGGCGAGCCACGGCTGGAAGGTCAGCGCCGGCACGTACCGCATCCTGGTCGGCGGCAGCTCCCGCAACCAGCCGCTGAGCGGCACCGTCCGGCTCGCGGCGAGTTGAGGCCCGCCATGAGAAAGCATCGGGTCGGCCGGCTCGCCGCCGTGGTCCTGCTCGTCCCCGGGACGGTTGCGCTCGGAACGAGCGTCGCCTGGGGTGCCACCACCACGCGGATCACCGTCGACGGCACCAAGGGCGGCCGGGTGTTCGACGGGGTGGGCGCGATCAGCGGCGGTGGCGGCAACAGCCGGCTGCTGTTCGACTATCCCGAACCGCAGCGCGGCGAGATCCTGGACTACCTGTTCAAGCCCGGCGTCGGGGCGGCGCTGCAGATCCTGAAGGTGGAGATCGGCGGGGACACCAACTCCACCGACGGTGCCGAGCCCAGCCACATGCACACCCGTACCGACCTCAACTGCGACCGCGGGTACGAGTGGTGGCTGATGGCGCAAGCCAAGGCGCGCAACCCGCGGATCAAGCTGGCCGCGCTGTCCTGGGGCCTGCCCGGCTGGGCCGGCGGCCCGGACCACACGTTCTGGACCCAGGACACCGTCAACTACCTGATCAAGTGGTTGGACTGCGCGAAGTCGCACAACCTGACCATCGACTACGTGGGCGGGTGGAACGAGAAGGGCTTCGACAAGTCCTGGTACGAGAGCTACCACGCCGCCCTGGCCGCCAGCTACCCGAAGGTGAAGCTCGTCGGCGACGACGGCAACAAGGGCTGGCTGGTCGCCGACGCGATGGCCGCCGACCCGGCCTTCGCGAAGGCCGTGGACGTGCTGGGTGTCCACTACTCGTGCGGATACACCAGCACGTCCGCGGGCACCACCTGCCTGGACAGCACGAACGCCCGGGCCACCGGAAAGCCGCTGTGGGCCAGCGAGACCGGCTCGCAGGACTTCAACACCGGCGCGCTGGCGAGCGCGCGGACCTACATCCACGGGTACGTCGACGCGCGGATGACCGGGTACCTCAACTGGCCGGTGATCGCGGCGATCACCCCGAACCTGCGGTTCGCGAAGACCGGACTCATGGTTGCCAACCAGCCGTGGTCGGGGGCGTACCGCGTCGGCCGCACCACGTGGACGATGGCGCACACCACGCAGTTCACCGCGCCCGGCTGGCGGTACCAGGACAGCGCGAGCGGCTACCTCGGCGGCGACCGCGCCAATGGCGGTTACGTGACGCTGCGGGCGCCCAACGGCACGGACTACAGCACGATCGTGGAGACGGTCGACGCCACCGCGACGCAGACCCTCACGGTGTCCGTGGCCGGCGGGCTGTCCACCGGTACCGTGCACGTCTGGGCCAGCAACGTGAAGTCCACCAACCTCGCCGACTACTTCGTGCACACGGCCGACGTGACGCCGAGCGGCGGGAAGTACACGCTGACGCTCAAGCCCGGCTTCCTCTACTCGGTCACCACCACGACCGGGCAGGGCAAGGGTACGGCGAAGGGCCCGGCCGGGCACGGGCTGGCGCTGCCGTACCGGGACGGCTTCGACGGGTACGCCGTCGGGCACGAGGCCCGGTACCTCGCGGACATGGACGGCTCCTTCGAGGTGGTGACCTGCGGCGCCGGCCGGGCCGGGCGGTGCGTGCGGCAGATGGCGGCGCAGCAGCCGGTGGTGTGGCGCAACGGCAACCGCGATCCCAGCGCGCTGCTCGGGGACGTGGGCTGGACGGACTACACGCTCACGGTCGACGTGCTGCTGGAGCACACCGGCTACGTCGAGCTGCAGGGCCGGGTGGGTACCCAGGGCCACGACCCGGCCAAGCTGGACGCGTACTTCCTCCGGGTCACCGACAAGGGCGCGTGGTCGATCATCAAGAGCACGCAGACCACGCCGACGACGCTGGCCAGCGGCACGGCGATCGCGCTCGGTACCAACGCCTGGCACACGCTGGCGCTGGGCTTCGCCGGTACCGCCATCAGCGCCTCGGTCGACGGCAGGCGGGTCGGCTCGGTGGTCGACGCGAGCTACCCCGCCGGCCAGGTGGGCATCGCGACCAGCCGCACGATCAACGTGCAGTTCGACAACCTCGCCGTCACCCCCGGCTGAGGCGGCCCACGCCGCCGGTGTGTCCGATCTCCGCCGAGGCCGGCACACTGGTGCGGTGGACCTCCCGATCAACCCACCGGTCGCGCCGATGCTGGCCAAGCTGGTCCCGGCCATCCCGGCGGCCGGGTCCTACGAGCCCAAATGGGACGGCTTCCGGTCGATCGTGTTCCGCGACGGCGACGAGATCGAGATCGGCAGCCGCAACGAGCGGCCGATGACCCGGTTCTTCCCGGAGCTGGTGGCGGCGTTCCGGCGCGAGCTGCCGGCACGCTGCGTGGTGGACGGCGAGATCGTCCTGGCCACCGCCGCCGGGCTGGACTTCGAGGCGTTGCAGCTGCGGCTGCACCCGGCCGCGTCCCGGGTGGCGCTGCTGGCCGGACGCACCCCGGCCGCGTTCATCGCCTTCGACCTGCTCGCGCTCGGCGACGAGGACCTGACCGGCGCGCCGTTCGCGCGGCGCCGGGCGGCCCTGATCCAGGCGCTGCGCCAGGCCCGACCGCCGGTGCACGTCACCCCGGCGACCACCGACCGCGCGCTGGCCCTGCGCTGGTTCGCGCGGTTCGAGGGCGCCGGGCTGGACGGCGTGGTCACCAAGCCGCTCGACGGCACATACCAGCCCGACAAGCGGGTGATGTTCAAGACCAAGCACACCCGCACGGCCGACTGCGTCGTCGGCGGGTACCGCCTGCACGCCAGCGGCCCGGACACGATCGGTTCGCTGCTGCTCGGGCTGTACGACGCGGACGGCTCGCTGTCCTCGGTCGGGGTGGTCGGCGCGTTCCCGCTAGAGGAGCGGCGGCGGCTCTTCGTCGAACTGCAACCGCTGGTGACCACGTTCGAGGGGCACCCGTGGAACTGGACCGCACCGCCGGAGGGGTGGCGCGGCTCCGACCGGTCGCGGTGGAACGCGACCAAGGACCTGCACTTCACGCCGCTGCGGCCGGAGCGGGTGGTCGAGGTGCGCTACGACCACATGGAAGGTACCCGGTTCCGGCACACCGCACAGTTCGTGCGCTGGCGCCCGGACCGCACCCCGCGCTCGTGCACCTTCGACCAGGTGGACCGCCCGGTGACGGTGGACCTGAACGACGTCCTACCCGGGCTCTACGCCACCGGCCCCGCCCAGGACCAGCGGGGGACCGCCAGCCCCGAGGGCACCGTGGCGTCCCGCGGCGAGTAGGACATCACCTCGGCGACCGCCCACTCCATGTAGGCGCGCAGGCAGGCGCGGAACTCGGCGTCCTCGGGCAGCCCCGCGTCGTCGGCGGCGGCCACGAAGCAGGCGACGAAACGCTCCCCGAGCTCGGGGTGGGCGCCCTGACCGGCGTGGATGCCGAGCATGGCCGACTGGCCGCCGCACGTCTGCGAGTAGGTGGGCGGTCCGCCGAAGACCTCGGCCCAGTAGCTCGCCAGCCGCTGGATGTGCTCGGGGTGGCCGGGATGCGAGAACGGGTGGTTGAGCGCCTCGTCGGCCAGGCAGCGCTCGTGGTGGGCCGTGGCCAGCGCGAGGAACGCGGGCGCACCGCCGGCGAACTCGAAGATCGAGGGCCGGGTCATGGCCCGACTCTGCCACACCGGCCGGGCCCCCCGGGACCCGGCCGGGTCCCGGTCACGCCGCGGTCGGCCGGAACCGGCGCAGGCGCAGGCTGTTGCTCACCACGAACAGCGACGACAGGGCCATCGCCGCTCCGGCGATCATCGGGTTCAGCAGGCCGAGGGCGGCCAGCGGCAGGGCCGCGACGTTGTACGCGAAGGCCCAGAAGAGGTTGCCCTTGATGGTTCGCAGCGTCGCGCGGGACAGCCGGATGGCGTCCACCGCCACCCGCAGGTCGCCGCGCACCAGGGTCAGGTCCCCGGCCTCGATCGCGGCGTCGGTACCCGTGCCCATCGCGAGCCCGAGGTCGGCCTGGGCGAGGGCGGCGGCGTCGTTGACCCCGTCACCGACCATGGCGACCACCCGGCCGTCGGCCTGCAGCCGCTTGACCACGTCGACCTTGTCGGCGGGCAGCACCTCCGCGATGACCTCGTCGACGCCCACCCGGGCCGCGACCGCCTCGGCCACCGCGCGCCGGTCGCCGGTCAGCAGCACCGGGCGCAGGCCGAGGTCGCGCAGCCCCGCCACGGCGGCGGGGCTGGTGTCCTTGACCGCGTCGGCGACGGTGAGCAGGGCCCGGACCCGGCCGTCCCAGCCGACCGCCACCACCGTCTGCCCGGCGGCATCGGCGGGCAGCTCAGACGATCCACCGCCGCCGGCGACCCGCGCGCCGGTCAGGCCCCGCTCGGCCAGCAGCCGGGGCCGCCCCACCACGACCTGCCGGCCCTCGACCACGCCGGTGACGCCGAGCCCGTCGACGGTGGCGAACCCGGTGACCGGCGGCAGATCGCCCAGGCGCTGCCGGGCGCCCGCGGCGACCGCCACGGCGATGGGATGCGCGGAGGCGTCCTCCAGCGCGCCGGCCACCCGCAGCGCCTCGTCGGGGTCGGTACCCGCGAGCGGGGCGACGCCGGTGAGGGTCATCCGGCCGGTCGTGACGGTGCCCGTCTTGTCGAGCACGACGGTGTCGACGCGGCGGGTCGATTCGAGGACCTCCGGGCCCTTGATGAGGATGCCGAGCTGGGCGCCCCGGCCGGTGCCGACGAGCAGTGCGGTCGGCGTGGCCAGCCCGAGGGCGCACGGGCAGGCGATGATCAGTACCGCGACCGCCGCGGTGAACGCCGCCGCGAGCGGCTGCCCGAGGGCCAGCCAGGCGCCGAGCGTACCCAGCGCAAGCACGATGACGACCGGCACGAACACTGCCGAGATCCGGTCGGCCAGCCGCTGCACCGCCGCCTTGCCGCTCTGCGCCTGCTCGACCAGGCGGGCCATCTGGGCCAGCTGGGTGTCCGCGCCGACCCGGGTGGCGCGCACGACGATCCGCCCGCCGGCGTTGACCGTCGCGCCGGCCACGGTGCTGCCGGGGCCGACCTCGACGGGTACCGACTCGCCGGTGAGCATGCTCGCGTCCACCGCGGAGGTGCCCTCCTCGACCAGCCCGTCGGTGGCGATCTTCTCGCCGGGCCGGACCAGGAACCGGTCGCCGACGGCGAGCTGCCCGACCGGTACCCGCTCCTCCCGGCCGTCGCGCAGCACGGCCACGTCCTTGGCGCCCAGCTCGAGCAGGGCGCGCAGCGCCGCGCCGGCCCGCCGCTTGGCCCGGGCCTCGAAGAACCGGCCGGCCAGGATGAACACGGTCACCCCGGCGGCGACCTCGAGGTAGATCGAGGAGGTACCGGACATCCCGTCGGCCCGCAGCGCGAACGGCTCGCGCATGCCCGGCTGCCCCGCGTCGCCGAAGAACAGCGCCACCATCGACCAGCCGAACGCGGCGAGGGTACCGACGGAGATCAGGGTGTCCATGGTGGCGGCGCCGTGGCGCAGGCTGGTCCACGCCGCGCGGTGGAACGGCCAGCCGCCGTAGACCACGACGGGGGCGGCGAGAATCGCCGACAGCCACTGCCAGTTGCGCACCTGGAGCGCGGGGATCATCGCCATCGCGATGACCGGTACCGCCAGCGCCAGGCTGACCCGCAGCCGGGTCCGCAGCGTGGCCAGCTCGTCGGCGGGGGCGGGCGGAGCCGCCCGGTCGGGCTCGGGCGGGCGGGGGAGCCGGGCGGTGTAGCCGGTCGCCGCCACCGTCGCGATCAGCGTCGCGGGGTCGAGCTCGGCCGGGTAGGTGACGGCCGCCTTCTCGGTGGCGAAGTTGACGCTCGCGGTCACCCCGTCGAGGCGGTTGAGCTTCTTCTCGATGCGGGCGGCGCAGGAGGCGCAGGTCATCCCGCCGATCTCCAGCTCGACCCGGCCGGTCGCGTGGGGTAGTCCCACCTGGCTTCCCACCTGGCTCATGATGCCTCCTCGTTCGCTCCGCGGCGCCGCTCCGGTCATGACGCCTCCTGGTTCGCTCCGCGGCGCCGCCCGGAGGCGCGGCCATCCCCGCCCGCCGCGCCCCGGCTACGCCGGCGCGTCGTGCGGCTCAAGCCGCGCCGCGGCGCCGCTCCGCTCATGACCGCACCAGGCGCGCGATCGCCTCGCTGGCCTCCTTGACCTTGAGCTGTGCCTGGTCATCGCCCTGGTGGGCGGCGTCGACGACGCAGGTGCCGAGGTGCTCCTCCAGCAGCGAGAGGGAGAACGAGCGCAGCGCCTTGGTGGCGGCGGAGACCTGGGTCAGCACGTCGATGCAGTACGCGTCCTCCTCGACCATCCGCTGCAGGCCCCGGATCTGGCCCTCGATGCGGCGCAGCCGGGCCAGGTAGTCCTGCTTGCCCTTGGTGTAGCTGGCCATCGTCACCCTCCCTGCCCAATACCATACCCCCCCAGGGTACCAGACCGACGGGGCCGCCCCCGGAGTGCCGCACGATGCGGGTCGGCGCCCGGGATGACGGAGGATAGGGCCGTGGCCAACAGCGTGTACGTGTCCGGGTTGGACCCGGGCGCCGGTAAGTCGCTCGTCGCCCTCGGCGTGGCCGAGCTGCTCTCGCGGCGGGTGGGCCGGCTCGGCGTGTTCCGGCCGATCGCCGACGAGGGGGACCGGCTGATCGACCTGCTGTGCCGCCGCTACGGGATCGACCCGACCGTGGCGGCGGTGTCGGGCGTGAGCAGTGCCGATGCCATGGAGCTGTCCGCCGAGGGGCGCGGCGACGAGCTCGTCGGGCGGATTGTCGACCGGTACCACGCGCTGCGCGCACACTGCGACGCGGTGGTGGTCGTCGGCGGGGACCTCGACTGGGCCGCCGCCGGGACGCAGCGCCGGGGGCTGCCCCACGATCCCGGGTTCGACGTGCGGCTGGCCGCCGAGTTCGGCGCGGGGTTGGTGGCCGTGCGTGACGGCCGGCACGCCACCCCGGCCGAGCTGGTGGAGCGGGTCAACGCCACCGGACACGCGCTGCGGGAGATGGGTGCCGAGGTGCTGGCGGTCGTGCTCAACCGGGTGCCGGCCGAGCAACTGGCCGACACCCACGCCGGGCTGCGCGGGCTGCCCCTGCCGGCCTACGCGGTCAGGCAGGTACCGGAGCTGACCATGCCGAGCGTGGCCGAGGTGGCCGCCGCCCTGGGCGCCAAGCGGCTGCTCGGTGACGACGCCGCGTTCGCCCGCGACGTGCGGGGCTACGTCGTCGGCGGCGCGACCATCCCGGTGTTTCTGGACCACCTGACCGACGGCAGCATGGTGATCACCCCGGCCGACCGGGCCGACGTCATCATCGCCTCCTACACGGCGCACGCGGCCGGCGCGGTGTCGCTGGCCGGCATCGTGCTCAGCCTCGGCGAGCCGCCCGACCCCCGCGCGGTGCGGTTGGTCGAGCGCCTGAACACCGAGCTGGCCATGCTGTCCGCCCCGGAGGACAGCTTCGGCACGGTCACCGCCGCCGGGCGGATCGAGCCCAAGCTGTCCGCCGACAACCCGCGCAAGGTCGAGGCGGCGCTCGGCGCCTTCGAGGCCGCGCTGGAGGCGGCCGACGGCATCGCCGGCTTCGCCGGCCGGGTCTCGGTCGCCGGGTCGGGCCGGGTGACGCCGCTGATGTTCGAGTACCGGCTGATCGAACGGGCCCGCGCCGCCCGGCGGCACGTCGTGCTCCCCGAAGGCACCGAGGAGCGGATCCTGCGCGCGGCCGAGGTGCTGCTGCGCCGCCAGGTCGCCGACCTGACGCTGCTCGGGGACGAGGCGGAGGTCGCCCGCCGGGCCCGGGAGCTGGGGCTGGACGTGGCCGGTGCGCGGGTCGTCGACCCGGCCCGCAGCCCGTGGCGGGCCCAGTTCGCCGAGACCTACGCCGACCTGCGCAGGCACAAGGGGGCCACGGTCGCCCAGGCGTACGACGCGGTCATCGACGTGAACCACTTCGGCACGCTCATGGTCCACGCCGGGTACGCCGACGCGATGGTCTCCGGCGCGGTACACCCGACGGCGGCGACGATCCGGCCGGCGTTCGAGATCGTCAAGACGGTGCCGGGGGTGTCGGTCGCGTCGAGCGTGTTCTTCATGTGCCTGGCCGACCGGGTCCTCGTGTACGGCGACTGCGCGATCGTCCCGGACCCCGACGCCGCCGAGCTCGCCGACATCGCGATCAGCTCGGCCGACACCGCCGCCCGGTTCGGGGTGGAGCCCCGGGTCGCGATGCTGTCCTACGCCACCGGTGCGTCCGGTAGCGGTGCCGACGTGGACAAGGTGGCCGCCGCGACCGAGCTGGTCCGCCGGCGCCGGCCGGACCTGCCGGTGGAAGGGCCGATCCAGTACGACGCGGCGATCGACGCCGGGGTGGCGGCCACCAAGCTGCCGGGCAGCGCGGTCGCCGGGCACGCCACGGTGTTCGTGTTCCCCGACCTCAACACCGGCAACAACACCTACAAGGCGGTCCAGCGCTCGGCCAACGCGGTGGCGATCGGGCCGGTGCTGCAGGGGCTGGGCAAGCCGGTCAACGACCTGTCGCGGGGGGCGACGGTACGGGACATCGTCAACACCGTCGCGATCACCGCGATCCAGGCCGCGGACCGCTGACCACCGTCCGCCCGCCGCTCACCTCGCTTGGGGCGGCCCCGGGCCCCGCACCGGGACCTTTGTGATCGTCAAATGGTCCGAACAGCCCTGCCGCCACCCGCCGCCCGGCCCGCAGACTGTCGGCATCGCTTCTGATCACTGAGAGGTCCCAATGCATCTGACAGACAGAGAGTGGTGGGGGCTCATCCACGGAATGGGATTCGGCGCGGTGTTCCTGCTGGCCTTCGCCGGCGGCCTGGCCGGGCTCTACAGCCTGCGCACCGGCCTGGTCACGCCGCAGGGCGTGGTCGAGCGGATGCGCCGGGTCAAGGTCGGCGTCGTGGCGATGGCGGTCGCCGCCTGGGGGACCGTCATCACCGGTACCTGGGTGGTCTACCCCTGGTACCGCGACCCGGCGAAGACCAGCCCGCGGTCGACTCTCCTGGCCAACCCCAAGACGGCGGACTGGCACGAATTCGGCATGGAGTGGAAGGAACACATCGCCTGGATCAGCCCGATCCTGGCCACGGTGGTGGCGTTCATCGTCGTCTACTACGGCACCAACCTGATCCGCCACGACCGCGTCCGCAAGACCGCCATCACCCTGTACGTCCTCGCGTTCGGCATCGCCGCGGTCGCCGGGACGCTGGGTGCCCTGATCACCAAGGTCGCCCCGGTCCACTGAGGAGGACACCGATGAGCACGATCACCAACCGGCCCTCCGACGAGTCCGGCACCTCCGAGGTCAACGGCATCATCTACCGGGACAAGCCCGAAGGCCCGATCGCCGCGGCCATCCTCGCCAGCGGCGTCGGCGCCCTGACCCTCGGCGTGGTCACCACGCTGGCCGAGGTGAGCAAAGGGTTCCGGGACACGTTGAACGTGAACAGCGCCGTAGGCCCGCTGTCCGGCAAGACCATCGTCACCGTGGTGGTGTGGCTGGTCGCCTGGGCCGTCCTGCATCTGGTCTACCGCTTCAAGCCGTACGAGAGGCGGCGGGTGCTGATAGTCGCATTCGGCCTCATCGCGCTCGGCGTCCTCGGCACGTTTCCGACGTTCTTCCAGGCGTTCGGCGATTGACCGCCGGGCACCGCGCAGGTCTCGCCCGGGCGGTCCGGCCGGAGGCACTGGTAACAGCGTGCCGCCGCCCGGGCCGACCGGCGCGGTGACCAGTGACCCCGGGTTACCGCGGTGGGCGACGTCGACGCCCCGACGCGGAACCGCGCCACGGCGGCCGATCGCCGAGATCCCGCCGGGTACGGTGAGCGCATGCGTGCCCTGCTCGTCGTTGTCGTCGTGATCGCGGTGCTCGGCCTGCTCGCGCTGGTCCTGGCGCGCCGCGCGGGCCGGGGCCGGGACCTGGTCGGCGCACAGCTGGCCGCCACCGGTACCGCCGACCGCCGGGCACCCGAGCGCCTGGACGACGTGCAGCTGCGCCGGCAGGTCGAGGCGATGCTGCGGCAGCGCGGCAAGATCCAGGCGATCAAGCTGTTGCGCGACCACCACCCGATGTCGTTACGCGACGCGAAGGAGGCGGTCGAGCGGATCGAGGCGGGCGCCGGTGGGCCAGTGTGGCCGGCCGCGCCGCCGCCGGCCACGCCGGCGTGGGCCATGCCGTTGTCCCCGGCCGACCTGCCCGCCGACGTGCTCGCGCAGATCCGTGAGCTGAAAAGCCGTCACCAGCTGATCCTGGCGATCAAGCTGCTCCGGCAGCACACCGGGATGGGCCTGCGGGACGCGAAGGACGCGGTGGAGCGGCTCTAAGGTTTTCCCCACGCGTCGCCGGGTAGGCAGCCGGCAAGAGGCGTTCTGTCCGGCTGCTCAGGAGAGGGTGATCATGGCTATCGACGGCAAGACGGTGGCCGTACTGGTGTCCCGGGACGGCATCGAGCAGGTCGAGCTGACCGAGCCGTGGAAGGCGGTGCGGGAGGCCGGCGGTACGCCCCGGCTGATCTCCACGGAGGCCGGCGAGGTCCAGGCGTACCACCACCGGAAGCCGGGCGACAGGTTCCCGGTCGACGAGACGGCCGAGCGGGCCGATGCCGGGTCGTTCGCGGCGCTGGTCCTGCCCGGCGGGGTGGCCAACGGTGACCTGCTGCGGTGGCAGCCGCCGGCGGTGGACTTCCTGCGCCGGTTCCTGGCCACCGGCCGGCCGGTCGCGGTGATCTGCCACGGCGGGTGGATCCTGATCGAGGCCGACGCGGTACGCGGCCGGCGGATCACCTCCTGGCCGAGCATGGCCACCGACTTCCGCAACGCCGGCGCGGAGTGGGTCGACGAGCCGGTCACGGTGTGCACCGCCGGCCCGTTCACCCTGATCAGCAGTCGCAAGCCGGACGACCTGCCGGGGTTCTGCGCCGAGCTGGTCGGGCAGGTCGAGAAGGCCTGACCCGACGGGGCCGACGGTCCGGTCCTCCTGGGACCAAGGTCCCTACCCGGATCCGCGGTCACCAGGGAGCCTGGTTGGGGCGACCGGCCCCGAGCGCGGCGGTGACCGGGACAACCCGGATGACGGAAGTGACGAGGATGAACATGCCCGAGACCAGCGCCGGGCGGCGCGCACTGATGCTCGGGATGGCCACGGTCGGGTTCGCGGTGAACTTCTGGGCGTGGGCGCTGCTGAGCCCGCTCGCGCCGAGGTTCAAGGAGGCGCTGCACCTCAGCCCGTTCCAGCAGGCGCTGCTCGTCGCGGTACCGGTGGTGGTCGGGTCGCTGGGCCGGATCCCGGTCGGCGCGCTCACCGACCGGTTCGGCGGCCGGGTGATGTTCCCGCTGGTCTCGCTGGCCACCATCGTCCCGGTGCTCTACCTCGGGCTGGCCGGGCACGCGTCGCTGGCCGGGCTGCTGGTCGGCGGGTTCTTCCTGGGCATCGGGGGTACCGCCTTCGCCGTCGGCGTGCCGTTCGTCAACGCCTGGTTCCCGCCGGCGCGGCGCGGCCTCGCGATCGGCATCTTCGGCATGGGCATGGGCGGCACCGCGATCAGCGCGCTGACCACCCTGAAGCTGGTCCGGGCCGGCACCACGGCCACGCCGTTCGTGGTGACCGCGGTGGTGCTGGCCGGCTACGCGGCGCTGGCGGTGCTGTTCCTCCGGGATGCCCCGGACCGGGTGGTGCCGGCCGAGCCGCTGTCCCGGCGCCTGGCCGCCACGCTGCGGCTGCGGGTCACCTGGCAGGCCGCGGCGCTGTACGCGGTCGCGTTCGGCGGGTACGTGGCGTTCTCCGTGTACCTGCCGGCGTACCTGAAGACGGCGTACGGGCTGACCCAGGCCGACGCGGCCAACCGGATGGCCGGCTTCGTGCTGGTGGCCGTGTTCCTGCGCCCGGTCGGCGGCTGGCTGTCCGACCGGCTCGAGCCGACCCGCGTCCTGGCCGGCGCGTTGATGATCGTCGCCGCCGGCGCGCTGGTGCAGTCGTTCACCCCGCCGCTGGTACCGCTGGGCACGGTCGCGTTCCTGTCGATGGCCGGCGCGCTGGGCGCCGGCAGCGGTGCCACGTTCGCGCTGGTGGCCCTGCTCGCCCCCGCCAGCAAGGTCGGGTCGGTCACCGGCATCGTCGGCGCCGCCGGTGGGCTGGGCGGCTTCCTCCCGCCGCTGGTCATGGGCTTCATCTACGGCCGGTACGGCTCGTACGCGCTCGGCCTCGTGCTGCTGGCCGTCGTCGCGGCCGGCGCCGTGCTGCTGACCACCACCGCCGTCCGCAAGGCGGCCAGTGGTCACCGCGTCGGCCTGCCCGACCGGGCCTGATGGGAGGTTCCTGACGACATGTGTGAGTACTGCGGCTGCCCGGCATTGACCGCGATCGACGAGGAGCAGGACGGGGTGTTCCCGGCGGCGCTGGCGAACCTGCGCACGGCCGACGGGGAGGCCGTCGAGGCGGTTCGCGCCCGGGTCGGCACCAAGCTGCCGCTGCCGCCCGGCTGAGGTCATCCGCCCGGTGCGGTTGCGTCGACGTAGGTACCCGACAAACATGGGCTTGGCGGACGGATCGGAAGGGGGTGCGGGATGTCGGTCGACGGTGCGACCGGGACGGCGGGCCGGGCGCTGCTCGCGCTGGGCGGCCTGCTGCGGCGGGCCGAGGTGTCCCCCGACGGGCGGGTGCTGTACCAGGTCGGCGGCCGTGACGCCGACACGTTCTACCGCGACCGCTGGTCCTACGACAAGGTGGTGCGCTCCACGCACGGGGTCAACTGCACCGGCTCGTGCTCGTGGAAGGTCTACGTCAAGGACGGCATCATCACCTGGGAGTCGCAGCAGACCGACTACCCGTCGGTGGGTGCCGACCGGCCCGAGTACGAGCCGCGCGGCTGCCCCCGGGGCGCGGCGTTCTCCTGGTACACCTACTCGCCGACGCGGGTGCGCTACCCGTACGCCCGGGGCGTGCTGGTCGACATGTACCGCGCGGCGAAGGCGGCCAACAACGGCGACCCGGTGGCCGCGTGGGCGGACATCCAGGGTGACCCGGAGCGGCGCCGCCGGTACCAACGCGGCCGGGGCAAGGGCGGGCTCGTCCGCGTCGCGTGGGACGAGGCCCTGGAGATAGCGGCGGCCGCGCACGTGCACGCCATCAAGGAGTACGGGCCGGACCGGGTGGCCGGGTTCTCCCCGATCCCGGCGATGTCGATGGTGTCGCACGCCGTCGGCGCCCGGTTCATCTCGCTCATCGGCGGTTCGATGCTGTCGTTCTACGACTGGTACGCCGACCTGCCGGTGGCCTCGCCGCAGATGTTCGGCGACCAGACCGACGTGCCCGAGTCCGCCGACTGGTGGGACGCGGCCTACCTGGTGATGTGGGGCTCCAACGTCCCGGTCACCCGTACCCCCGACGCGCACTGGATGGCCGAGGCGCGGTACCGGGGCCAGAAGGTCGTCGTGGTGAGCCCCGACTACGCCGACAACGTGAAGTTCGCCGACGAGTGGCTGCCCGCGCAGCCGGGTACCGACGGCGCGCTCGCGATGGCCATGGGGCACGTGATCCTGAAGGAGTTCTTCGTCGACCGGCCGACCCCCCGGTTCGTCGACTACGTCCGGCGCTTCACCGACCTGCCCTACCTGGTGACCCTGGTACCGCACGGCGACGGCTCGTACCTGCCCGGCAAATTCTTCACGGCCGCCGACCTCGGGCACGGCGGGGAGCACGCCGACTTCAAGCCGGTCGCATGGGACGACGCCGCCGGTGCCCCGGCCGCACCCAACGGCGCCGTCGGGCACCGCTGGGGCGCCGAGGGCGCCGGCCGGTGGAACCTGGACCTGGAGGGCATCGAACCGGCACTGGGCTGCCCGACCGGCGGCGAGGCGGTCGAGGTGTCGCTGCCCCGCTTCGACACCGCCGAGCCGGGCGTGCTGCGCCGCGGGGTACCCGTGCGGCAGGTGCACCACCACCTCGTCACGACCGTCTACGACCTGATGCTTGCCCAGTACGGCGTCGACCGGGACGGGCTGCCGGGCCGGTGGCCGGGCGGGTACCACGACGCCACCGAGCCGTACACCCCGGCGTGGCAGGAGCCGATCACCGGGGTACCGGCGGCGCAGTGCGCCCGGGTGGCGCGCGAGTTCGCCGACAACGCCGAGCGCAGCGGCGGCCGGTCGATGATCCTCATGGGCGCCGGCACGAACCACTGGTTCCACTCCGACACGATCTACCGCGCCATGCTGGCGTTGACCACGCTCACCGGCTGCCAGGGCGTCAACGGCGGCGGCTGGGCGCACTACGTCGGGCAGGAGAAGTGCCGCCCGGTCACCGGCTGGGCCACCCTCGCGTTCGGGCTGGACTGGGCCCGCCCGCCCCGCCAGATGGCCGGCACCTCCTACTGGTACCTGCACACCGACCAGTGGCGCTACGACACCTACGACGCCGGGGCCCTCGCGGCGGCCACCGGTACCGGCGACTTCGCCGGCCGGCACACCGCCGACCTGCTGGCCGAGTCCGCGCGCCGCGGCTGGCAGCCGAGCATGCCGACGTTCGACCGCAACCCGCTCGACGTCGCCGACGAGGCGGTCGCGGCCGTACCCGACCACCCGGCGTCCTATGTGGACAGTGCGCTGCGGGAAGGCCGGCTCGGGTACGCGTGCGCCGACCCGGACGCGCCCGCCAACTGGCCGCGGGTGCTGACCGTGTGGCGGGCCAACCTGTTGGGCTCCTCGGCCAAGGGCAACGAGTACTTCCTGCGGCACCTGCTCGGCACCGACGCCTCGCTGCGCGCGACCGAGGCCGGTCCCGCGCACCGGCCCAAGACCGTGCGCTGGCACGACGAGGCGCCCGAGGGCAAGCTGGACCTGTTGCTGTCGCTGGACTTCCGGATGACCTCGACGACGCTGTTCTCCGACGTGGTCCTGCCGGCGGCGACGTGGTACGAGAAGCACGACCTGTCCAGCACCGACATGCACCCCTTCGTGCACGCGTTCAGCCCGGCGATCGCCCCGCCGTGGCAGACCCGCACCGACTTCGCCGCCTTCCAGGCCCTCGCCCGCGCGTTCGCCGACCTGGCCGGCCCGCGCCTCGGCGTACGCCACGACGTCGTCGCCGTCCCGCTGACCCACGACACCCCGGACGAGCTGGCCAGCCCGCACGGGGTACCGGGGGAGACGGGTCCGCGGCTGGTGGTCGTCGAGCGCGACTACGGCGCGGTCGCGGACAAGCTGGCCGCGCTCGGGCCGCTGCTGGACCGGCTGGGCACCACGACCAAGGGGGTCACCGTCGACGTGCGCCCCGAGATCGAGTTCCTGCGCCGGGTGAACGGGGAGGTACGCGGCGGCGTCGCCGACGGGCGGCCCCGGCTGGACCGCGACACCCACGCGTGCGAGGCCATCCTCACCCTGTCCGGCACGACCAACGGGCGGGTCGCGGTGGCCGGCTTCGAAGACCTGGAACGGCGCACCGGGCAGCGGCTGGCCGACCTGGCCGCCGAGCACGCGGGCAAGCACATCCGGTTCGCCGACACGCAGGCCCGGCCGGTGCCGGTCATCACCAGCCCGGAGTGGTCCGGCAGCGAGCACGGCGGGCGGCGGTACTCCCCGTTCACGCTCAACACCGAGCGGCTCAAGCCGTGGCACACCCTGACCGGCCGGCAGCACTTCTTCCTCGACCACGACTGGATGCACGAGCTGGGCGAGGCGCTGCCGGTGTTCCGGCCACCGCTGGACATGCACCGCCTGTTCGGCGAGCCGCGCGTCGGCGAGCACGGCGACCTGGAGATCACCGTGCGGTACCTCACGCCGCATTCCAAGTGGTCGATCCACTCGGAGTACCAGGACAACCTGCTCATGCTGACGCTGTCCCGGGGCGGGCCGACGATCTGGATGAGCGAGGCCGACGCCGCCCGGATCGGCGTGCGCGACAACGACTGGATCGAGGCGGTCAACCGCAACGGCGTCGTGGTGGCCCGGGCGGTGGTGACGCACAAGATGCCCGAGGGCACCGTGTACCTGTACCACGCCCAGGAACGGGTGGTCGACGTGCCGATCGCGCAGGCGTCGGGGCGGCGCGGCGGCATCCACAACTCGCTGACCCGGCTGCTCATCAAGCCGACCCACCTCATCGGCGGGTACGCCCAGCTGTCGTTCGCGTTCAACTACCTGGGGCCTACCGGCAACCAGCGCGACGAGGTGACGGTCATCCGCCGCCGCGCCCAGGAGGTGACCTACTGATGAGGGTCATGGCGCAGATGTCGATGGTGATGAACCTCGACAAGTGCATCGGCTGCCACACCTGCTCGGTCACCTGCAAGCAGGCCTGGACCAACCGCTCCGGTGTGGAGTACGTGTGGTTCAACAACGTCGAGAGCCGGCCGGGGCAGGGGTACCCCCGCACGTACCAGGACCAGGAGAGGTGGCAGGGCGGCTGGGTGCGCACGAAGCGCGGCCGGCTCAAGCTCCGCGCGGGCGGGCGGATCCGCAAGCTGCTGACCATCTTCGCCAACCCCAAGCTGCCGTCCATCCAGGACTACTACGAGCCCTGGACGTACGACTACGAGCACCTGATCACCGCGCCGGCCGGCGACCAGACCCCGGTCGCCCGCCCGAAGTCGTTGCTCACCGGGCGGGACACCAAGATCTCCTGGTCGGCCAACTGGGACGACTCGCTGGCCGGCGGCAACGAGCTGGCCGCCGGCGACCCGATCCTGCGGCGCGTGAGCGAGGGCGTGCGGCAGGAGTACGAGAAGGCGTTCCTGTTCTTCCTGCCGCGCATCTGCGAGCACTGCCTCAACCCGTCCTGCGCGGCGTCCTGCCCGTCCGGCGCCATCTACAAGCGGGCCGAGGACGGCATCGTGCTGGTCGACCAGGACCGGTGCCGGGGCTGGCGGATGTGCGTCACCGGCTGCCCGTACAAGAAGGTGTACTTCAACCACCGCACCGGCAAGGCGGAGAAGTGCACGTTCTGCTTCCCGCGGGTGGAGATCGGCATCCCGACGGTGTGCTCCGAGACGTGCGTGGGGCGGCTGCGCTACATCGGGCTGATGCTCTACGACGCCGACGCGGTGACCCGTGCCGCCGCCGTCGAGAACGAGACCGACCTGTACGCGTCGCAGCTTCCGGTGTTCCTGGACCCGCACGACCCGGCGGTCGCCCAGGCCGCCCGCGCGGCCGGCATCCCCGAGGACTGGATCGACGCGGCGCGGCGCTCGCCGATCTGGGACCTCATCATGCGGTACCGGGTGGCGCTACCGCTGCACCCGGAGTACCGCACGATGCCGATGGTCTGGTACGTGCCGCCGCTGTCCCCGGTGGTGGACGCGCTGCGCGACACCGGCCACGACGGTGAGGACCCCGGCAACCTGTTCGGCGCCGTCGAGGCGCTGCGCATCCCCGTGGAATACCTCGCCGGGCTGTTCACCGCCGGCGATCCCGCCCCGGTGACCGACGTGCTGCGCCGGCTCGCGGCGATGCGCGCGTACCAGCGCCGGATCAACCTCGGCGAGCAGCGTGACGAGTCCATCGCCACCGCCGTCGGCATGACCGGCGCGCAGATCGAGGACATGTACCGCCTCCTCGCGATCGCCAAGTACGAGGAGCGCTACGTGATCCCGGCCGCGCACGCGGAGACCGCGGCCGGCCTGGAGGAGCTGGCCACCGGGTGCAGTCTCGACTACGAGGGCGGCCCTGGGATGGGGGGCTCGGGTCCGTTCGGCGAGGCGTCCGGCCGGTACGCCCCGGTCGCCGTGGAGAACTTCCAGGCCCTCGCGGCCCGGCAGCGCAGTGACACGTTCGTCGATCCCGCCGACCCCGCCAAGGTGCGCGTGAACCTGCTCAACTGGGACGGCAAGGGCCGGCCGGAAGGGCTGTTCCCGCCGCGTAACGGGGACGGGGACCAGCCGTGAACCGGGCCGTCGCGGCGCGCGCCGCCGCGCTGCTGCTGCGCTACCCCGACGGGGAAGTGCTCGGCGCGCTGCCCGTACTGCACGCCGCGCTCGGCGAGCTGCCGGTCTCGGTGGCCCGGCCGTTGCGCGCCGTCGCCGAGCACCGGTCGGGCGGCGACCCGACCGCGCTCGCCGCCGAGTACGTGGAGCTGTTCGACTTCCGGCGGCGCTGCTGCCTGTACCTCACGTACTACACATGCGGCGACACCCGCCGGCGCGGCCCGGCGCTGGTGGCCTTCGCCCAGGCGTACCGCGACGCGGGGCTGTCGGTCGCCGGCGGTGAGCTGCCCGACTTCCTTCCCGCGGTGCTCGACCTGGCCGCCGTCCACGACGGCGGGTGGACCCTGTTGCGCGACCACCGCATCGGCCTCGACCTGCTCGCGCAGGCGCTCGGCGCCGAGGGCTCGGTCTACCGGCACGCCGCCGAGACGGTCCGGGCGCTGCTGCCTCCGGCCGGTCCCCGGGACTTGGCCGCCGCCCTGACCCTGGCCCGCCACGGACCGCCCCGCGAGGAAGTGGGACTGGAGGGATACCGGTGAGCGCCGCGATGCGAACGAGGAGGCCCCGTGAACACGGTCTTGTGGGTGATCGTGCCGTACCTGTCCATGGCGCTCTTCGTCGGCGGGCTGGTGTGGCGGTACCGGTACGACAAGTTCGGCTGGACCACCCGCTCCTCCCAGCTCTACGAGACCGCGGTGCTGCGCTGGGGCAGCCCGCTGTTCCACTTCGGCATCCTGCTCGTGCTCCTCGGGCACCTCGGCGGGCTCGCGGTGCCGGAGTCGTGGACCGAGGCCGTGGGCGTCTCCGAGCACGCGTACCACCTCATGGCGGTCTTCCTCGGCACCGTCGCCGGTTTCTGCACGCTCATCGGCCTGGCGATCCTCATCGCCCGGCGGCGCCTGGTCGGGCCGGTGTTCACCGCGACCACGCGCAACGACAAGGCGATGTACGTGGTGCTGGCCGGCGTCATCGTGCTCGGCCTGGTGGCCACCGTCCGGGCCAACGCGCTCGGCGGCGGGTACGACTACCGGCAGACCGTGTCGCCGTGGTTCCGCTCGCTGTTCTACCTGCGCCCCGACCCCGCGGTCATGGCGGCGGTACCGGTCGGGTTCCAGGCGCACGTGCTCGCCGCGTTCCTGCTCTTCGCGTTCTGGCCGTTCACCCGGCTGGTGCACGCGTTCAGCGCGCCGCTGGGGTACCTGACCCGGCCTTACGTGGTCTACCGCAGCCGCGACACCCGGCCGCGCGCGGGCCTGCGCCCGACCCGGCGTGGCTGGGAGACGCCGATCCGGCGCTAGGCGGGCCCGCGCCGCCAGCGGTCCAGGTGCGTGGCGACCGTGGCCCATGCCGCGCTGCCCGGGTCGATGAGCGCGAAGTGCTCCACGCCGGGCAGCGCGAGCAGCGTGCAGTCGTCGCCGGCGGCGGTGGCCGCCGCCGCGTACCGGGGCCCGAACGCGAACGGCACGTCCGCGTCCTCGGTACCGTGCACCACCACCTGGGGTACCCCCAACGGGAGCAGCCGGGTCGGGCAGGCCGCGTCGTACCGCTCGGGTACCTCGTCCGGGCCACCGCCCAGCAGCTCGGCCACCGCGCCGCGGCTGAGGGTCTGCCGGTACCCCTCGACGAGGTCGCAGACCCCGGCCAGGGACACCGCGAAGCCGGGCGCCACGCGGGCGGCGTCCGGCCGCCCGCACGACCACAGCGCCAGGTGCCCGCCGGCCGAGTGCCCGACGACCGCGACCCGGCGCGGCCCGGGTGGCGCGAGCGCCGCGACCGCGTCGAGGCCCGCCGACACGTCGTCGAACGTGCCCGGCCAGCCGCCGCCCGGTACGCCGACCCGGCGGTACTCCAGGTTCCACACCCCGTACCCGCGGGCGCTCAGGTCGGCGGCCAGCGGCTCCAGCAGGTCCAGCCGGTACGGTGCCCGCCAGTACCCGCCGTGCAGCAGCACCACGACGGGGGCCGGCCGGTCCGCCGGGCCCCCGTGCGCCGGCGGCCACCACTGGCCGAACTGGTCGGGCTCCGGCCCGTACCGCACGGTCTCGAACGCCACCACCCGCGCAGCCTAACGCCGAGATCTTGGACGCTGAACACCCCCGCAGGGGGTGCCAGCGTCCAAGATCTCCAGAGACGCTGCGTCACAACGGGGTCGAGGCCGTCGCGCGCACCCGCAGTGCCGCTCCGCCCGTGGTGCCGCCGCCGGTCACCGCGTACCCGGTGATCCGCCGGAAGCCGACGTCGTACGGGCTGCCGCTGCCGCGCTCCACGGTGACCCCGCTGAGCGACACCGCCGCCCCGTCGTCGGCGAGGAACGCCGGCCGGCCGTCGTTGCGGTCGAACTGCACGGTGCAGTCCACGAACCGGATGCCCTGTACGTGCCGCATCCAGAAGCCGTAGGCGGGACGGGGTCCGTAGTCGCGTGGCGGGAACGTGGTCGGCTTCTCCGGCGGGTTGCGGTTGGCGTCGGAGGCGGGGTGCCCACCGGGTACCGTCAGCTTCACGCCGGTGAACGTCACGTTCTCCACGCGCGGGCCGCCCGGCGCCCCGGTGAGGGTGCTGCTGTACTCGTCGTCGCCGGCCACGTCGCGCGGGGTACGCAGGTTGGTCCCGGTCACGTTGCTGAAGGCGATGTTGCGGATGTGGCCCGCCGGCGGCTTGCCCGGGCACCGCCCCCGGCTGCCGATCTTCAGGAACACCGGGATGGTCGTGCGGGTCAGCGTGATGTCGCGGTAGCTGACGTTCTCGATGGTGGCCCCGTCCATCGACACGATGCCCAGGCCGGCCTTGCCGGCACCGGTGACGGTGACCCGCTCGAACCGGGCGTCGCGGAAGTCACCACAGGTCTCCGAGCCGAACTGCAGCGCGTTGTTCTCCATCGAGCCGATGCGCGAGTCGTGCACCCAGATGTTGGTGCTGGGGAACGTCTGGCCGAGCGCGAAGTCACTCTTGAACACCACCGCGTCGTCGCTGGACACCACCGTGGAGTTGGTGACCTCCACGTTCCACGTGTTGATGATGTTCAACCCGTCACGGTCGTTGCCGGTCTGCACGTTGACCCCGTCGAAGAGCACGTCGTGGCAGCCGTTGAGGATGGCCGCGAAGTGGCCGCCCCGGCGGAAGGTGACCCCGCGCACGACGAGGTTGCTGCACCGGGTCAGCGAGAGCGTCTTGTCGCCCACGCCGGCGCCGGGGTCGTCCCCGGTGACCAGACCGACGCCGTCGATCGTCCCGGAGCCGGTGATGGTGAGGTGGTCGATGCGGTCGCCGTACAGCAGCGCGTTCGTGAAGTGGCTGTGCCCGAAGTCCTGGAACCGGGAGAACGGGTTGGGCTCCGGCCGGTCCAGCCCGCTGCCGGCCGCCACGATCGTGGCGCCCGCGTCCAGGCGCAGCGTCATGTTGCTCTTCAGGTGGATGGTGCGGGACAGGTAGGTGCCGGAGGGCACGACGACGATCCCGCCGACCGGGCTCGCGGCGCTGATGGCGCGGTCGAAGGCGGGCGAGTCCACCGCCGTACCGTTGCCCCTGGCGCCGAAGTCGCGCACGTTGAACGTGGGCGGCGGCGCGGCCAGCGCCTGGGTGGTCACCGTGGCGACCGCGCCGGCGGTGGCGAGGGCGAGCGTCGCGGTGAGCAGCACCCGCGGAGTCCTGGTCATGCGGTACCCCCTCAAGCCGTGGATCGGCGTGGCCGGCGGGTGCCACCCGGACGTCGCGGCGAACATATGGTCGCCGGACAACCCAGTCAAGCGGTGTCTATCGATGGACGGAAACCGGTTTCCGGGCGCCCGGGGGCGGCCGGCTTTCGCACGCTCGGCACGATCCGTGGCTATGTGTCGATACCGCGGGCGCAGTCAGCTACGATCGGCCGCCATGACCGATCTTCGCCCGCCCCTGGTGTCCGGAGCCCGCCCGATCGTCGGCCACATCCCGCGCTTCATGCGCGATCCGGTCGCAGTGCTTGAGCGGGGGCATCGCGAGCACGGCTCGGTCTTCTCCCTCAAGCTCGGGCCCACCCCCACCGTCGTGCTGCTCGGCACCGAGCACCACCGCTTCTTCTTCTCCGAGACCGACCGACGCCTGTCGATCCGCGCGGCGTACCCCTTCTTCGTGCGCATGTTCGACGCCGGCTTCTACTTCTTCGGCGGCCCGGACGAGTACCGGCGCCAGCGTGCCCTGGTCCTGCCCCGGTTCCAGGGACGCCAGCTCGCCGGCTACATCGGCGCGATGGCCGAGCAGACCCGGCAGGTGCAGCACACCCTGGGCGAGCGCGGCGAGTTCGACCTCATCGACACGCTCGGCCCGCTCGTCATGCGCATCGCGGCGCACGCGTTCCTCGGCCCCGAGTTGGGCGGGCGCCTGGACATGGACTTCTTCGAGCGGTTCCGGCGCTTCTCCGGCGGCATGGAACAGGTCCTGCCGCTGTGGTTGCCGATCCCCCGGCTGATCCGGGCCCGGCGGGCCCGCGACGACCTGCGCCGCCTGGTCGGCGCCCTGATCCAGCAGCGGCGGGAGCGGCCGGTCGACCCGCCGGACTTCCTGCAGACGCTGGTCGCCGCCCGCTACGACGACGGCGAGCGGGTCCCGGACCTGGTGCTGGTCAACCTGATCCTGATGCTCACCTGGGCCGGGCACGAGACCACCGCCGGGCACGTGAGCTGGGCACTCATCGACCTGCTTCAGCATCCTGAAGAGCTGGCGAGGGTACGCGAGGAGCAGCACGCGGTGCTGGACGCCGGCACCGAGCTGGACCTGTCCCGGATCAACCAGCTGACCCACCTCGACCGGGCGCTGCACGAGACCGAGCGGCTGCACCCGGTGGCCTACGTGCTGGCGCGCAGCGCGGCGGAGACCTTCGAGTACGCCGGATACGAGATCCCGCAAGGGGCCACCATCCTCATCTCGCCCGCCGTGGCCCACCGCCTGCCCGACCTGTACCCCGAGCCGGACCGGTTCCGGCCCGACCGGTTCGCCGAGGACCCGCGCGCGCTGCACGCCCTGGCGGGCTTCGGCGGCGGCGTGCACCGCTGTCTCGGCGTGCATTTCGCCTACCTGGAGATGAAGGTCATCGTCAGCATGCTGCTGCACGACTACGACCTGGAGCTGGTGGACCCGGACCCGCAGCCGGTACGGGGTACCAAGACCAAGTGGCCGCAGCGGCCGTGCCGGGTCCGGTACCGCCGCCGGGTCCCCGCGGACGTGGTGAGCTAGTCCGCAGGGCACACTCGACGGCGTGGTACCGGACCGGGAGACCGCCGAGCGGCTGGACGCGGACGACGAGCTGGCCTGGGCGCGGGCCGAGTTCGTCCGGCCCGACGGGCTCGTCTACCTGGACGGCAACTCGCTGGGCGCGCTCGGGCGCGGCGTCCCCGGGCGGGTCGCCGACGTGGTGACCCGCCAGTGGGGCGAGCACCTCATCCGGGCGTGGAACGACGACGGCTGGTGGAGCGCGCCCGAGCGGATCGGCGACCGGATCGGCCGGCTCCTCGGCGCCGCGCCGGGGCAGACCGTGGTCGGGGAGTCCACCTCGGTGCAGATCTTCAACGCGCTGGCCGCCGCGGCCCGGCTGCGCCCCGGACGGTCGGTGCTGCTCACCGACCCTGAGCACTTCCCGACCGACCGGTACCTCGCGGCATCGGTGGGCCGGCTGCTCGGGCTGGAGGTCGTGGAGCGGCCGGTGCACCAGTTGGCGCCGACGCTGCGCGAGCGCGGCGGCGACGTGGCCGTCGTCGCGTACGCCGCCGTGGACTACCGGACCGGTGAGCGGTGGGATGTGCCCGCGCTGACCGCCGGGGCGCACGCGGCCGGCGCCGTCGTGGTGTGGGACCTGTGCCACGCGGTCGGGGCGATGCCGCTGCGGCTGGACGCCGACGGCGTGGACCTGGCGGTCGGCTGCACCTACAAGTTCCTGTCCGGCGGTCCGGGCGCGCCCGCGTTCGGCTACGTCGCGGCCCGGCACCAGGCGGCGTACGACCCGCCGCTGACCGGCTGGCACGGCCACGCCCGGCCGTTCGCGATGGCGCCGCGGTTCGAGCCCGCGCCGGGGATCGCCCGGGCCCGGGTCGGTACCCCGCCGGTGCTGTCGTTGCTCGCGCTGGACGCCGCGCTGGACGTCTTCGACAAGGTGGACCTCGGGCGGCTCCGGGACAAGAGCCTGTCCCTCGGCCGGTTCTTCCTGTCCTGTGTGGACGGTCTGCTCGACGGGCTCGGGTTCACCGTGGTCACCCCCCGCGAGCCGGCCCGGCGCGGCAGCCAGGTCACCCTGCGCCACCCCGACGCGTACCCGATGATGGCGGCCCTGGTCGAGCGCGGCGTCATCGGCGACGTGCGTCCGCCGGACCTGCTGCGCTTCGGCTTCAACCCGCTCTACGTGTCCTACGTCGACCTCCATACCGCCGTACGGGAGCTGCGCGACGTGGCGGTCTCCGGGCGGTATCGCGACCCGCGTTTCCAGGTGCGCCAGGCCGTCACCTGAGCGATGAGTTTCCGCGTCGCCCGCGGTCTGTCCTGGTGACGGGTACGAATGAGCACCGAGGGAAGTGACATGAGCCATGATCACCACCGCCACCACCGACTCGAGCATCGCGGCGCGCGCCGCGGCACTGTTCGTGAGCACGCTGTCCGTCGCCGACGGGCCGACCGACGCCCAGGTGCGCGCGGCCGTCGCCCGCGCGCTGGTCACGCACGGGGGGACCCAGGGCTGCACGGCCGAGCTCGCCGCCGCCTACGGCGACCACCCCGAGCTGGCCGCGCCCCGCATGCGCTGGGCCCGTAACCTCGTCGAGCGGGCGTACGCGACGCCGGCCCCGATCGCGGACCGCCTGGCGCTGGCCGCCTGACCCCGGGTCGCGGCCGCTCGCTCAGGCTCGCCGGGAGGCCGAACGCGACTGGCTTCATACCGTTCGGACGACTACGCTGCGCGGCAGGCGACTGATGTGTTCCAGCGATTACCGAGGGATTTCCCGTGACTGACAGCTCGGCCACCCCCAGCCGGTCAAGCAAGATCGACACGACCGTTCCCCACTCGGCTCGCCTGTGGAACTACTGGCTGGGGGGCAAGGACAACTTCGCCGTCGACCGGGAAGTCGCTGATCAGATCCTCGCGATGGTGCCCGAGATGGTGACCTCGGCCCGCGCCGACCGGGAGTTCCTCGGTCGCGTCGTTCGGTACCTCGCCGGCGTGGAGGGCGTCCGTCAGTTCCTCGATATCGGCACCGGGTTGCCGACAGCGGAAAACACCCATGAGGTCGCCCAGCAGGTCGCGCCGGCCAGCCGCATCGTCTACGTCGACAACGACCCCCTGGTGCTGGTGCACGCCCGCGCCCTACTCACCAGCCATCCCGATGGCGTCACCGACTACGTCGAGGCGGATCTGCGGGAGCCGGAGAAGATCCTCGACGCGGCCAGCCGAACGCTGGACTTCGAGCAGCCAGTCGCGATCATGCTACTCGGGACCTTGAACTTCATTCCCGACAATGACGAGGCGATCGCGCTCGTGAACAGACTCCTGGAGCGCGTGCCAACCGGCAGCTTCCTGGCGATCTCCCACCCCACCACGGAGATCAACGGAGCCGTCATGCAGGAGGCGCTGCGGCTGTGGAATGAAGGGCCGGCAGCGAAGATGGTGCTTCGGACCCGCGATGAAGTCGCACAGTTCTTTTCCGGCTTGGAGCTACTCGATCCCGGTGTGGTGACCTGCTCGCACTGGCGGCCAGACCCAGATGCCGACCACATCTCGGTCGAGGTCGCGCACTACGGCGGGGTAGCGCGCAAGGTCTGACCGCTCTGCCCAAGCGGAGGGCCTAGTTCGACGCCGCCTCGGACAGCGGAAGCCGCACCTGGAACCGGGTGTCGCCCGGGCGGGACGTGAGGCCGATGTCGCCGCCGTGCCCGTTGACCACGATCCGGTACGAGATGTCCAGGCCCAGGCCGGTACCCTCGCCCACCGGCTTGGTCGTGAAGAACGGCTCGAAGACCCGCTGGCGCAGCTCCGGCGGGATGCCCGGCCCGGTGTCCGCGATCTCCACGAGTACCCGGTCACCGTCGCGCGCGGTGCGGATGGTGAGGGTACCGTCGCCGCCCATCGCGTGGGCCGCGTTGTCGATGAGGTTGGTCCAGACCTGGTTGAGCTCGGCCGGGTGCGCGGGGATCTGCGGCAGCGTCCGGTCGAACTCCTTGACCACCCGGATGCCGTGCAGCTTGTGGGTCAGCATGACCAGCGTGCTCTTGAGCCCCTCATGCACGTCGATCCACTGGTGCGAGGCGCGGTCCAGCTGGGAGTACTGCTTGGCCGCGCTGACCAGCGACGAGACGCGGTTGCCGGCGTCCTCGATGTCGGTCATGAGCTGCTCGGTCTCCAGGGCGTACCCGATCCAGCGCAGCGCCTGGCCCAGCAGCTCGGGCGCCACGGTCGCGGCGACCTCGTCCAGGCACGCGACGTCGAGGCCGCCCCCGACGAACATCGGGGCGAGGTCCCAGCCGGCGGTGACCCGGTGCTCGTCCAGCCAGTCGGACACCTCGTCCTCGCGGTCGCTGGCCTGCATCGGGGTCAGCTCCGGCGCCTTGGCGGCCCGCTCGATGATCGGTTCGACAAGCTGGGTCAGCGCCCGCAGCTGCTCGGCGGGGATCCGCCCGTCGGCGAGCATGCCGAGCTTGTGCCGCATGCCGGCGACCCGTTCGCGCAGCGCGGCGGTCGCCCGTACCGTCGCGGCCGCCGGGTTGTTCAGCTCGTGCATCAGCCCCGAGGCGAGCGAACCGAGCGCGGCCATGCGCTGCCGCTCGCCGATGAGCACCTGGCTGTTGCGCATCCCGAAGAACAGCCCTTCCAGCAGGTGGATCGCCATCGGGAACCAGTCGCGCACCATCGTGCCGAAGTCCTGCGCGGACAGCACGAAGAACGTGCAGTCGCTGACCGCCCGCATCGACGCCGCGTAGCTGCGCACCACACCGGGGTCGTCGCGCAGGTAGGCCTGGGTCGCGCCCATGTAGACGCCGCGCTGGTCGGTGCGCACCGTCTCCACGTCGTCCTGCTGTACCCGCCGGGACAGCGCGAGCGTGCCCGACAGCAGTACGAAGAACGACTCGGCCGGCTGGCCCTCGGCGAAGACCCGGCTGCCGGCCGGGTACTCCCGCACCGTGCCCTGCCCGGCCAGCCACGCGAGCTGCTCGTCGGAGAGCGACTCGAACAGGAACAGCGTCCGCAGCTCGTCCGGCGTCAACCGCGCCGCCGCCTCGCTCTGCTCGCTCACTGTGCCTCCAGGTACTTGTGGACCAGCGTCACCGCCATCGCGCCCTCGCCGACGGCGGAGGCGACCCGCTTGACCGAGTTGGCTCGGACGTCGCCGGCCGCGAAGATGCCCGGCACGCTTGACTCCAGGTAGAACGGATCGCGGTCGCGATCCCATCCCACCGGGCGCCGGCCGTCGACCAGCAGGTCCGGGCCGGTGTAGACGAACCCGCGCGGGTCGCGCGTGACCGCGCCGTCGAGCCATTCGGTGCGCGGCTCGGCGCCGATGAACACGAACAGGTGCCCGGTCTCCACCGTCGTCCGGCTGCCCTGCTTGCTGTCGCAGAGGGTCACCGCCTCCAGGTGGTCCTCGCCGTGCGCGTGCACCACCTCGGTACCGGTGCAGACCTGGATGTTCTCGGTCCCGGCGAGCTGCTGGATCAGGTAGTAGGACATCGAGCGTTCCAGCGAGTCGCCGCGCACGACGAGGGTGACGCTGCGGGCGTGCCGGGCGAAGAACAGCGCCGCCTGGCCGGCCGAGTTGGCGCCGCCGACGATGTACACGTCGGTACCCGCGCACGCCGGCCCCTCGGTGGCCGCCGAGCCGTAGTAGACCCCCCGCCCGGTCAGCTCGCCGGCCCCGGGCGCGCGCAGCGGACGGTAGGACACCCCGGTCGCGAGGATGACCGCGTGCGCGGACAGCTCGGTACCGTCGCCGAAGCGCACCACCCGGGCCGGCCCGCGCGCCTCCAGCCCGACCACATCGCGGGTGGTCAGCACCTCTGCCTCGAACTTGGTGGCCTGCCGCCGGGCCCGCTCGGTGAGCTGTGCGCCGGACACGCCGTCGGGGAAGCCCAGGTAATTCTCGATCCGCGAGCTCTGCCCCGCCTGCCCGCCGACGGCCCTGCGCTCCACCAGCACGGTGTGCAGGCCTTCGGACGCGCCGTACACGGCGGCGCCCAGGCCGGCCGGCCCGCCGCCGACGATGATCAGGTCGTAGAAGTCGCGCACCGGTGCGGTGGACAGCCCGACCGCGGCGGCCACGTCGGCCGCGCTCGGGGCGGACAGTGCCTGGCCATCCGGGGTCACCACGAGCGGGATGGCCTCCGGGCCGGCCCCGGCGGCGTCGAGCAGCCGGCGCCCCTCCGGCTCGTCGGCGGCGAACCACCGGTACGGCACCAGGTTGCGGGCCAGGAAGTCGCGGATCTTGTAGGACGGCGCGCTCCACCGGTGCCCGACGACCTTGACCTCGTCGACCTCCCGCTCGCCGGCCGCCTGCCACGCCTCCAGCAGCGCGTCGACCACCGGGTAGAACTTCTCCTCCGGCGGGTCCCACGGCTTGAGCAGGTAGTGGTCCACGTCGACGACGTTGATCGCCTGGATCGCCGCGTCGGTGTCCGCGTAGGCGGTCAGCAGCGCCCGCCGGGCGTGCGGGAACAGGTCCATCGCCTGCTCCAGGAACTCCACGCCGTTCATCTGCGGCATCCGGTAGTCGGCGAGCAGCACCGCCACCCGCCCGCCGCGCAGCTTCAGCTCGCGCAGCGCCTCCAGCGCGTCGGCGCCCGAGGAGGCCCGCACGACCTGGTACTCCTCACCGTAGCGCCGGCGCAGGTCGCGGGCGACGGCACGGGACACGGCCGGATCGTCATCGACGGTGACCATCGCGGGACGGCTCATTCCACCTCCTGGTTCGCTGCGCGGCGCCGCCCGAAGGCGCGGTCATCGCCGCACGCCGCGCACCGGCTGCGCCGGCGCGTCGTGCGGCTCAAACCACGCCGCGGCGCCGCTGCCGCTCATGACACCTCGCTTCGACCGGGGCCTCCCCGCCACTGTACGGCGGCCGTGCGGCCCGGGCCGCCGCCCGCGTCGACGGGCGGGGCAGGATGGGAACCGGTGTCACCGACCACGAGGAGGACCCATGTCCCAGGCCATCCGCTACACCCGCTACGGCGACCCCGACGTGCTCAGCCTCGAGGAGGTCGCCACCCCGGAGCCCGGCCCCGGCCAGGTGCGGGTCGCGGTGCGCGCGGTGGGTGTGAACGCCTTCGACTGGAAGGTGCGCAAGGGCCTGTTCGCGCAGGGCCGGCCGCTGGCCGCGCCTGCCGGCACCGGCCTGGAGTTCGCCGGCACGGTCGACGCGCTCGGGCCGGGCGTCGAGGGGTGGCGGGTCGGGCAGGCGGTGCTGGGCCGGGTACCGACCGGGGCCGCGGCGACCCACGTCCTCGCCGCCGCCGCCGATCTGGTGGCCAAGCCCGACGGCCTGTCGTTCGAAGAGGCGGCCGCGTTGCCGGTGGGGATCGAGACCGCCACGCGCATCCTGCGCCTGCTCGACCTCAAGCCGGGCCAGACCCTGCTGATCCACGCGGTGGCCGGCGGGGTGGGGCTGGTCGCCGCGCAGCTCGCCCGCGCCCGGGGCGCCTCCGTCGTCGGTACCGCCAGCGCGCGCCACCACGCCTTCCTGCGCGAGCTGGGCGTGCGGCCGGTGGAGTACGGCGAGGGTCAGGCGGAACGGATCCGGGCCGCGGCCCCCGACGGCGTCGACGCGGTCCTGGACGCCTCCGGCCGGGGCGTGCTGCCCCTGTCCATCGAGCTGGCCGGCGGTCCGGAGCACGTGGTGACCATCGCCGACCCGCGCGCCGCGGAGTACGGGGTGCGCTTCTCCGGCGGCGGTGACCGGGCGGTGCCGGTGGCGCAGGACTTCGCGGAGGTGTTCCCCTTGGTGGCGAGCGGTGCGGTACGGGTACCGGTCGCGCGGGCGTTCCCGTTGGCCCAGGCGGGCGACGCCCAGCGGATGAGCGAGGAGGGTCACCTGCTCGGCAAGATCGTGCTCATCGTGCCCTGAACGCGGTCGGGTCCGCGGGGGCGGTGCCCCGCGGACCCGAGCTCAGCGAACGGTCAGACGCAGGGGGTCGGACCGCCGGTGGCGGTACCGCTGTTGTAGCTGCCCAGCGTGCCCGCCAGCTGAGCGGCGGTGTAGGTGACGCCGTTCAGCACGATGGTGGTGGCAGGGGTCGCCTTGCCGGTCAGCGGGCCGCCGGCCGCCTTCTCCAGGGCCTGCGCGGCGTCGATCGCGGTCTGCACCGCGGCCGGGGTCGACGCGCCGGAGAGCTGGTTGAGCCGCGCAGTGATGAGCTGCGCGCTGACCTGGTTGAGGAAGTTCGTCGAGCTGCGGTCGTAGATCGCGTCGAGCTGCGCGGCGGTCAGCGCCACCCCGCCGATCAGCAGCGTGCCGCCGTTGGCCGCGAGCAGCTTCTTGACCGCGTCCTCGTGGTTCTTGTAGTAGCCCTGGCTGCGCACGCAGCCGGTCACGCCGGGCACCTTGTTGGTGAAGCTCACGCTCGTCGCGCCGACGGCGATCTTCACCACGGCCGTGCCCTTCGCGAGGTCGCTGCTGACCAGCGTGCCGACCCCGGTGACCGCGATCGCGGTGAGGGTGAAGCCGGTCGCCGGAAGCTCGGTGACGGTGACGTCGCCCAGCGGCAGCGTCAGCGGCGCGCTGCACGCGCCGGCCTTGGCCGTGGTCTTCGCGGCGCCGACGGTGAACGCGAACTCCTTACCCAGGGCCACGCCGGGCCCGGCTACCTTGCAGACCTTCAGGGTGCCGGTGGGCGGCGGGGCCACCTTGTTGGTGAACGTGACCGTCGTCTGGCTGGTCGTGTTGCCGGCCGGCACCTTGACCGTGGCCTTGCCGGTGGTCAGGTTCGACGAGACCAGCCGGCCGTCCGGCTTGGCCGCCACGGCGCCGAGGACGAACCCGGCCCGCGCCACCTCGGTCACGGTCACCTCGCCGTGGGCGACCTCGATCGACTTGCTGCAGGTGCCGACCGGCACGGTCACCGTGCCGGCCACCCCGGACACGGTGAACTGGAAGCTGCCGGTGACCGCGGTCGTCGCGCCGGCCTTACAGATCTTCACAAAGCCCGTGGGCGTGGGTGCGGTCGCCGCATAAGCGACCGGTACCGCTGCCGCTCCGCCGGCGACTACTCCGCCGACAATGAGTAACTTGAATAGGCGATAGCGCCCGGCTGGCCTAGTCGACATTTACTCTCCTCGATCTTTTTGGGTGGTCTACACCCGGGGGGCAGGGTGTGTTGAGCAGTACTGACGCGGCGTCTGGTGAATCGCGTACGCAATTCATCCGCCCCGTGGTGACCGCTCGTGACGGCGCTCCATCGGCGGGACGGGCGGGCAGGAAAAGTGAACTTCCTCGCCCATTGCCCAGTCAACAGATTGACCGATCTCTTTCCGTTCCGCGGGACCGCCGCTAACTGAATGACCCGACAACCGCACTTGGTCCACGGGGGCACCAGGCCCGTCGCGACGGGATGTAACGCGGCTGTCCGGCAGTTCGCTTATCGGACATGACCTCTGCCCGTTCCGCCGGTGACTGCCGGCCGCTGCTGGACGAGCTGCTCGACCGCGTCGCCTCCCGATTCATCCGGCCGGAGCCGCGCCTGCGTGCCCAGCTGTTCGTCCGTGGGATCCTGTCCGGCCTGGCCCGCAAGAACAGCTGGACACTGGCCGAGTTCGCGGGGGAGAGCGACCCGAACGGCATGCAGCGGCTGCTCACCTCGGCCCGGTGGGACGTCGACGGGGTTCGCGACGACGTGCGCGAATGGGTGGTGGAACGGCTGGGCGACGAGGAGTACGCGGTGCTGGTCCCGATCGAGGCCGGCTTCCCGAAGAAGGGCAACCGCTCGGTCGGGGTACACCGCCAGTACAACGATGTCGCCCGGCGCGCGGAGAACGTCCAGGTGGGGCTCTTCCTTGCCTACGCGTCCCCGCGTGGCTGGGCGCTGGTCGACCGGGAGCTGTACCTGCCGTCGTCGTGGACCGCCGACCCCGAGCGGTGCGAGCGCCTCGGCGTACCGGCGGGGGTCGGCTTCGTCCCCAAGCCGGAGCTGGCCCGCCGGATGATCGAACGGTTCCTCGCCGGCGGCGGCCCGGTCCCGTGGGTCACCGCCGACGAGACGTTCGGCTCGGATCCGGGGCTGCGGTCGTGGCTGGAGCGGCGGTGCGTGCCGTACGGGCTGGCCATCCGCCGGCCTGACCCCATCGCGCCCGGCGTATGGATCCGCACGCCGGCGGGCGCCGCCGAGGCGGGCCGCCCGTCCGTGGAGGACGGCCCCGAGTGGGAGCGGCTGTTCGCGGCGCGCCCGACCCCGGGTGGGCGGCGGTTGGTCCAGTACGAGTGCCGGATCCCGGCGGGTACCACGATGCGCACCGTGAGCCAGGTGACCGGGACGCGGTACCGGATCGAGGAGCGGTTCCCCGCGGCGAAGAGCCGGATGGGCCTGGACCAGTACCAGGTCCGCCGGTACGACGCCTGGTACCGGCACGTCACCCTCTGCCTGCTGGCCGGGGCCTTCCTTGCGGTCACCCGCGGGCCGGAGGCCTGGTCGCCGGAATAACCTCCGGCGGGGGTCCCCGCGAAAAGACCCCCGCCGGAGATGCTGGCGCCGGTCCGGCGCTCAGCCGGCCAGCGCCGTCAGGAAAGTCCCGCCATTGGGCGTGCCGACCCCGGTGACCGCGTCGTACCCGGGGCGGGTGTGGATGGTGAGCTTGTCGTCGAAGCTCAGCGACCGCAGCGTGTACCGGTACCCGTCGGCCGCGTCGATCCCGTTGACGTAGTCGGACCGGACCGCGCCGAGCCCGGTCACCGGACCGGTCACGTCGTGGTAGGCCGCGGTGCCCGCCTTGGCGTAGATGAGCGGGTTGGCGAAGCCGAGGTCGTGCCCGGCCCGCTGCTGCACCAGCGCCATGAAGCCGGCCAGCAGCGGCGAGGACAGGCTGGTACCACCGATGCGGTACTCGCCGTAGGCGACCGACCCGTCGGGATAGGTCTGGGTCTGCCCGACCAGCATGCCGGTCGTGGGGTCGCCCAGCGCCGCGATGTCCGGCACCACCCGGGCGGGGGTGGCGCTGTGCGCGGTCGCGAGCGCGGTGGGCACCACCCCGGCCTGGTACACCGGCTGGGCGAACAGCCGGCTGGTACCGCCGCCGGAGCCGTACAGGTACGCGCCCGGGTAGGCCGGCGACCAGGCCCCGTCGACCAGCGCGGACCGGCCGGTCTGCCAGCCGGTCTCGAAGAGGTACCCGCCGGTGGCGCCGACCGCGAGGGAGGTACCGCCGACCGCGGTCACCCAGGGGCTCGACGCCGGCCAGTCCGGCGTGGCGGTGGCCGCGTTGGCCGGGTTGCCGCCGGTCTCGTCCCCGTTGTCGCCGGAGGAGAAGTACACCCCGATGCCGGTGGCTACGGCCTGGAGCATGGTGTCCAGGTAGGGCTGGATGTACCCGGGCGGCAGCGCCTCGGTGGAGAAGCCGTAGGAGTTGGTGACGATGCTCGCCAGGTGCTGGTCGACCACGTGGTTCAGGGCGGCGTCGAGGTCCTGGTAGTTGTTGGGCGCCCCGACGTAGACCAGGTTCGCGCCCGGCGCGATGGTATGCACCGCCTCGACGTCGAGGGTCTCCTCGCCGTACCAGCCCTGCGGGTCCTGCACCGGGCCGGTGACCGGGTTGCGCGCCCCCGACACCGGACGCCGGAAGGTACCGGGCGCGACCACCTGCTGGAACTGTCCATTGTGGAAGGTCGGCAGCCCGTGCCGGGTCGAGTACTCGCTGACGTCGGCGAGGATCGTCGGCGAGGCGTAGGCGTCGATAACCGCCACCGTCTGCCCGCTCCCGTCCGGCCCGCCGGTCACGCCGTAGGCGCTGCGTAGCTGGGCCGGGGTGTACCCGCACGGCGCCCACGGGTAGTCGCCCCGGATCGCCGTACCGTCCAGGGCCGGCGCGGTCGCCGGGCGCTTCTCGGCCCAGTACGCCGAGCAGGGCCGGCCGTTGGCGAACGCCGGTGACGGCGGGGCGGAGTGGCTCACCAGCGCGGCGGAGTCGTCCAGCCCGACGACCGCGGTGACGGCGGTCAGCGTGGTCGGTACCGACAGGGCGCTCTCCGGGGCGTGCAGGACCAGGTCGCCGTGCTGGTACCGGCCGATCCGTGCGCCGAAGGCCGTCTCGGCCTGGGCGACGGTACCCTCGGCCGCCACGTAGTGCCCGTTCAGCGGCGTGTAGTCCACGGTGAACCCGTTGTTGCGCAGCCACTTCTGCACGGCCGACACGTCGGTCCGGCTCGGCGCGAACCGGGTCCGGAACTGCTGCGGGGTCAGGAACTGCCGGTACCTGGCCGAACCGGGCGTGGACACCGCGCCGGCGAGCGCGGTCAGCCCGGCCGGCTCCCGCCAGCCCAGGTAGACGCGGAAGCCGACCCGGTCGCCGTCGGGAGCGTCACCGCGGAAGGCGGCGCGCGTGGCCCAGCCCGGCACGGCACCCGGTAGGGTCCGTTTCGTCTCGGCCTGGGCCGCGGTGGTGGCCGCCGACACGATGGCCAACCCGAGGGTCAGGCTGGCCGCGATGACCGGCACCGGCTTGCGCATGACGTACTCCGATCAAGCGAAAAGTATCGCTTCGACAGGAGCGCTGGCGCAGGCCAGGGCGTTACACCCGGCTCATCCGGGCGCTCGCGGCGCCGGTGCGGACCAGCCGGTGCCAGCGCAGCCGGCCGCCGAGCAACGCCATCACCGTGGACTGGATCACGACCAGGTACATCACCTGGCGGTACACCACCTGTTGCAGCGGCAGGCTCCACAGCGGGCCGTAGGACTCCCGGTCCAGCCGCAGCGCGTACGCCGCCGTGAGGATCTGGACCGTGACGAAGCCGCACCACACCACCGCGACCTTGGCGGGGGGCAGGAAGATCATCCCGTAGAGGCCGTAGACGTCGACCATCGGTGCGGCCAGCGGGAGCAGGACCTGGAACAGCAGCAGGTACCCCAGGCCGCGCCGGCCCAGCCGGCCGGCGGCACCGTGCTCTGCCAGGGCCCGCCGGTGCTTCCACATCGCCTGCATGGTCCCGTAGCACCAGCGGTACCGCTGCCGCCAAAGCTGCCGCAACGACGCGGGCGCCTCGGTCCAGGCGATGGCGTCCGGGTTGTACACCACCCGCCAGCCGGCCCGGATGACGCCCATGGTCACGTCGGTGTCCTCGGCCAGCGTCTGCGCGGACACGCCCGCCACGTCGCGCAGCGCCGCGCGGCGGAACGCGCCGATCGCCCCGGGTACCGTCGGCATGCATCGGCCGAGGTCGAACATCCGCCGGTCGAGGTTGAACCCGATCACGTACTCCAGGTGCTGCCAGCGCCCCAGCAGCCCGCGCCGGTTAGCCACCTTCGTGTTGCCGGACACCGCCCCGACCCGGGGGTCGGCCAGTGGCTGGACGAGCTCGGCCACGGCGTCGCGCTCGAAGACGGTGTCCCCGTCCACCAGGACGAGCACGTCGCCGCGGGCGTACCGGATGCCGGTGTTCAGCGCGGCCGGCTTGCCGGCGTTGTCCTGCCGGATGACGAACACCCCGGGCAGGCGCAGCCGCTCCACGATGTCGGCGGTGCCGTCGCTGGACCCGTCGTCCACGACGATCACCTCCAGCCGGGGGTAGTCGCTGGCCACCAGTGAGCGCACGGTCGCCGCGATGTTGGCGGCCTCGTTGTACGCCGGCACGATGACCGAGACCGGCCCCAGGTAGCGCAGCGGCTCGCGGGCCTGCCGCCGGACCCGGCGGGCGTGCGCCTGGGCGCACAGCACCTGGACGACCAGCCGGATCCCGGCCAGCACGACCGCCACGAACATGAGGTAGGTCATCAGCCGGGCCAGGCCGTCGCCGGCGAGCTGGGCCCACCGCAGGGCGTGGCCGCGCAGCCGCTGTCCCCAGGTGGCCAGGAGCGGCGGGGGCAGGCCGAGGGCCTCGGACACCGTGGTGAACCGGTACCCCTGGGCCTGCAGCCGGGGGATCAGCACCTCCAGCGCCGCCAGCATCTGCGACCGGTCCCCGCCGCCGTCGTGCAGCATCACCACGGCGCCGGCGCCGTTCTGGGGGGTGGCGGCGGCGATGAGCGCCGGTACCCCGGGCCGGCGCCAGTCCTCGGTGTCCAGGTCGGCGAGCACGATCAGGTACCCGGCCCGGCCGGCCTGGCGCATCGCCTGGTACGCGGCTCCGCTCACCGCGTCCGGCTCCGCCGAGTACGGCGGGCGCAGCAGCACCGGTATCCGCCCGGTGGCGGCGGCGATCGCGTTGCCGGTCAGGGTCAGCTCGATGTCGCGCTGCCAGGCCGGGGTGGCGGCGAGGTCGACGTGGGTGAACGTGTGTGCGCCCAGCTCGTGCCCCTCGGCGAGCGCCCGCCGGGCGATGTCCGGGTGGAGGTTGACCTGGGAGCCGATGGTGAAGAACGTGCCATGTGCCCGGTACCGGGCGAGCACGTCGAGCACCCGCGGGGTCCACTTCGCGTCGGGGCCGTCGTCGAAGGTCAGCGCGATGGTCTTGGCCGGCATCGTGCGCGTGGTGACGGTACCGTCGGCGGCCACCCGCTGCACCGGTCCGCCCTCGGTGACCGACGCGGGGGCCACCCCGCCCGCGCCCACCTTCGCGACGGGGCCGCTGCCTTCCGCGCCGACGTGCAGCACGTACCCGTTCAGGCACAGCTCACCCAGCAGTACCAGGGTGAACAGGCACAGCAGTACCCAGTGGGCGCGGGGTTCCCGCCGCCCGGCTCGACGTGCCATGGGCTACTTCCGGTGGGACGGGGACGGGTGCGGCGGTGGGCTGCCCCGGCCGGGACCGGCGGATGCGGCGGTCCCGAACGGGGGACCCGGCTGGGTCGAGCCGGGCGCCGGCGTCTGGCCCGCGCTGGGCGTGGCGCCCGGGCGCGGCAGCCGCCCCGAGCCGGACGGTGCGGGGGTGCCCGAGGTCAGGCGTTCAGCCTGCTGCGTTGCCTGGACGGGCTGGACGGGTGGGGCCGGCAGGAAGGGCAGCCCGCCGGGCCCGCTACCAAGGAACCCGGCGACCAGGAGGACGACCGCGAGGGTCAACCCGGCGGCGCCGGTCACGCCGAGCACCGCGAACCACCGGCGGCGGGTGCCGGAGTGGTCAACGAAGACCGGCGTATCGGTGGCGGGTACCGATCCGTTCGTCATGGGAGGCCTTCTCAACGGTGTGGCGTCTTGCTGGGCTTGCCGTGCCCGCCGCTGGGGTCCGGGTGGGTGGGCCTGGGCTTGCCCGGGTCCGCGGGGGTGGGCTGCGGGGTCGCCGCGGGGTTGGCGGGGTCGAGGACGGCGGCGCAGTACGCGGGGATCTTGTCGACGCCCCCCGCGGCCTCCGCCAGGGCTCGCATGGACGGGGTGTTGGGCAGGTTCCGGCCATCCTTCGGCAGTGCCTGCCACGTCTGGCACGCCGCGACGGCGACCGGGTCGTCAGGGCTCGCGCTGGTACCGGCGCTGGGCGTGGGGCTCGGCGACGGTGTGCCCTGAGGGGTGGGGGTGGCGCTGTCGGGCACCGGCAGGCCGAACGGGGCGAAAAGCTCGTGCGCGCCGTGCTGCATCCCGTCCGGCAGGATGCCGGTACTGGCGGCCAGCGCGGTACCGCCGAGGAGCAGGACGAAGAGGCCGACGAGCAGCTTGGTGTACGCCGCCCGGGAGACGACCGACACCGCCGAGCGCCGGCGATAGGGGAGGGGCTCGGACATCGCGGCATGGCGCACCCGGGCGAACGCGGCCACAGCGTGCTCACGATCGGCCAGCTCCTCGGCCCGGGGCGCCGAAGCGACCAGGTCGAGCAGCTGGGCCAGCCCGGCCCGGTCGGGGTTCACCGGGGCGCCGGAGAGCAGTTGCTCCGCCTCCCGGCGGCCGATCCGGCGCATTCGCGCGTTACGCATCGTGCCGAAAAGAGCGGCCCACCGACCCATCGCGTTACACCCCCTTCGGCCCGGCCGCGTCCAGCGCACGCCGCCCGCCCGGCTCCTGTGCCCGCAGCTTGGCCCGGGCAAGGACCTGCGGATGGTTGGCCAGCTTCCGCAGCCCGCGCATCGCCGCCACCCGTACCGCCCCCGGTCGCTTGCCCAGCACGTGTGCGGTCTGCGCCACATCCAGCCCGGCGATGACCCGCAACAGCACCGCCTCGGCCTGGTCCTGCGGGAGCGAGGCGACCACCTCGAGCGCCCACTCCACGCCGAGCCCCTCCAGCGCCTCCAGCTCGGCGTCCCGGCCCGGTACCGCCGCCTCCTGGCTGGCCGGGTCGATCAGGTCCTCGACGCGGCGCCGGGCCCGGCGGCGGTCGTCGATGGCCCGATTGCGCGCGATCCGGAATAACCACACGCGGAACGCCACCGCGTCGCCGTGGAACCCGCCGAGATCACGGGCGGCCTGCAGCCAGGTCTCGGAGGCGACGTCCTCGGCCGCGTCCCCCACCACCACACGCAGGTACCGCAGGAGGCCCGGCTGCAGCACTGTCCACAGGACCGAGATGCCCGCCTCGTTCCCGTTGAGCGCCGCCGCCAGGGCGCCGGCGAGGTCGCCGTCGTCCACCGCATCGATCCGCCGCATCCACCAACCACCGAAGCTGTCGAGCCGGCCGGCACGTGAGCTGTCGTGCCGACCGACTCAGCACGCTACACCCGTGGCATGGATCCGCCCGACCCGCGACCCGGATGGGGGGTTTCCCGTGCATGAGGAAATTCACTTGAATGACTATCCACGTTGCGTATTGATGCCGATACGATGGGTCAGTTTTTGGCCGAATACCTGGGGGAGGCACTGGTGAATCGATGCTCGTGGCTACCGGAGGACCTGCGCGCGTACCACCGCGGGCTGCTCCTGCGGCTGTTGGGGGAGGAGGGCCCGATGACTCGGCGCGACCTCGCCCAGCGCAGTGCCCTGAGCCTTCCGACCGTCGCCTCGATCGTCAGCGAGCTGCTGATCGCTGGCCAGATCACTGAATCGATACCGCGGTCGGACCGGGTGGCGCCCCGGGGACCCCGGGCCGGCCAGCTCAGGCTCGCCCGGCATGCTCGCCGGGTACTCGGGGTGGACCTGTCCACCAGTCGGCTGCGGGTGGGCGTGTGCGACCTGTCCGGGGTCGTGTCGGAGGTGGTGTCCATACCCGTCGACCCGGCCGGCTCGCCGGCGCGGCTGCTCGACCTGGCGGTCAACGCGGCCCGGCCGCTCGCCGGCTCCCGAGACGGCCGGTTGATCGGGGTCGGGATCGGCGTGCCCGGGCCGGTCGACCAGGCCGGCCGGCGCAGCCTGCTGTCGCTGCCGTTGGGCTGGCGGGACGTGCCGGTGGCCGAGCGCTTCGAGGAGGCGTTCGGGGTACCGGCCGTGGTCGAGTACAACGTCCGGGCGATGGCGCTCGCCGAGGCCCGCCACGGCCTCGGCCAGCGCGCCGAGAACCTGCTCTACGTCCACCTCGGCGAGGGCTTCGGGCTGGCGTTCGTGGTCAACGGGGTGGCCTTCCGGCAGGGCGCGCACGGGGTACCCGAGCTGGGCCACCACCAGGTCGCCGAGCGCGGCCCGCGCTGCTCCTGCGGCGGCGTGGGCTGCCTGGAGTCGGTACTCGGCACGACGTCGCTGCGCCAGCGGATCCGGGAGGCGGCCCGGCAGAGTCCGGCGCTGCGTCCGTTGCTGCGCCGCCGGCTGCCGGTGCTGGAGGTGCTGGACATGGCGGTACAGAGTGGCAACGAGCCGGCCGGCGAGATCCTCGACGACGTTGTCGAGCACCTGAGCACCGTGCTCGCGCTCAGCGTCGACCTGCTCAGCCCGACCCGGGTGGCCCTCGGCGGCGAGCTGGCCACGGCACCCAAGGACGTGCTCGACCGGGTGCAGGGCCAGACCCGGTCCCGGATCAGTCACGTGCTACGCGACCAGGTGCGCATCGAGCGCTCCGAGATCGGGCGCTACCCGGGGGTGCTCGGCGCCGGCACGGTCGCGCTGGACCGGCTGTTCTACCGCGACCAGCCGCCGCTGACCCCGCCCGGCCCCGGCCGCCGGCCACGGCCACCCCGTCCGGTGCGGCCACTGGCGTAGCGGGCGGGCCCCCCGGCCCGGCGCGCGGCGCCGGGCCGGGGGAACGCGGGTGGCGGCGAGCGGGTCAGGCGATCTGGTAGGTGGCCCGCAGCACCGCTCGGGCCAGCGTGTGGAAGGCCAGGTTGAAGCCGACGTAGGCGGGGCTGACCGACGGGTCGAGGCCCAGGTCGTCCGTGTCGAGCGCGTGGACGGCGAACACGTACCGGTGGACGACGTCCCCGGCCGGTGGCGCGGCCCCGCCGTAGGCCGCCGTGCCGAAGTCGTTGCGGACGTGGAACGCCCCGGCCGGCAGGTCACCGGGTGTGCCGGCGCCGGTGGGCAGCTCGGTGGTGCCGGCCGGCAGCCCGACCAGGACCCAGTGCCAGAACCCGCTGCCGGTGGGCGCGTCCGGGTCGAAGCAGGTGACCACGAACCCCCGGGTCTCCCCCGGGAACCCGGACCAGCGCAGGTGCGGGCTGAGGTTCTCGCCGCCGACGCTGTCGTGGGCGAAGCGCAGGCCCAGTGGCTGTCCGTCGGCGATGTCGTTGCTCTCCAGGGAGAAACCGGGCTTGGCCGGCAGGATGTCAAGCGGGTCGGGCGCGGTGGCACGCTCCAGTGACACGGCAGGGCCTCCTTGTCGATCGTCCTGCCCTGACGATAGGCGTACCACCGTGCCTCACGCGCGGCTCAGCCGGCGAGCCGGAACGCCAGTTCGGTCTCCCACTCGTCCGGGTCGGGCACCTCGGCGGGGTTGGTGTGGTAGATCTCCAGCCGGCAGCCCCAGCGGTCGCCCTCGTCGGTGCCGGTCACGTCCCAGCGCAGGCCCTGTCCGGCCGCCCACGCCAGGAGCGCGGCGGTGGCGTCGAGCAGCCCGTCGGGGTGCCCGAGGTACACCACGCTGACGTACCGGCCCGCCGGAAGGGTACCGGCGAGCACCTCGTCGTCGCCGTCGACCGGGGCGGCCACCGGTACCCCGGCCTCGACCTCCAGCCGGCGCGCCATGTCGATCACGTTGTACTTGAGAAACGGCGCGCCCGCCGGGGGGATCCCGCGCGCGGCGAGCCAGCCGAACAGCCCGGGGATCAGGTCGGCGGCCGTGGCGATCGTGTCCATGGTGACCTGTCGCCGGACCGCGACGTAGGGCTGCCCGGCCCGCGCCACGATGCGCGGTTCGATCTGCATGTTCGTTCTCATGACGAGATGGACCGCCCGGCCGGGCCGAACTCATCGGCGCCCGGGAGGTGCAGGACCGCCGCGCCGTTGACCCGGTCGGCCGCGAGGTCGCGCAGCGCGTCGGCGGCCGCGCCGAAGGGGTACCCGGTGGTGGTCACCCGCAGCCGGTGCCGGCCCGCGGCGGCGAGGAAGTCCCGCCCGTCCGCGCGGGTGTTGGCGGTCACCGAGACCAGCGCCCGTTCCTGGAACAGGTGCGCCTGGTAGTTCAGCGACGGGATGTCGGACAGGTGGATCCCGGCGACCGCGAGGGTACCGCCGCGGTCGAGCGCGGCGAGCGCGACCGGGACGAGGTCGCCCACCGGGGCGAACAGGATCGCCGCGTCCAGCGGCTCGGGCGGACTGTCGGACGCGTCGCCGGCCGACGCGGCGCCGAGGTGGAGCGCCAGGTCCTGGGCGGCCCGTGACCGGGTCAGCACGTGCACCGTGGCGCCTTCGGCGATCGCGAGCTGGGCGGTCAGGTGGGCCGACGCGCCGAACCCGTAGACGCCCAGCCGGCCGCCCGCCGGAAGGTGGGCACGGCGCAGCGCGCGGTACCCGATGATGCCGGCGCACAACAGCGGCGCCACCTCGTCGTCGGGGTACCCCTCGGGCAGCCGGTACGCGTAGGCCGCCGGCACGGTGAGGTACTCGGCGTAGCCGCCGTCGGCGTCCCACCCGGTGTACTCGGAGCGGGGGCACAGGTTCTCCGCGCCCCGCACGCAGTACCGGCACACGCCGCAGGTGCGGCGCAGCCACGCCACCCCGACCCGCTCACCCTCGGCGAACCCGGACACGTCCGCGCCCCACCCGGCGACCAGCCCCACCGCCTCGTGCCCGGGGACCACGTGCGGCCGGTGCACCGGCAGGTCGCCCTGCACCACATGCAGGTCAGTGCGGCACACCGCGCACACCCGAACCCGCATGAGCAGCTCATCCGGCCCCGGCGTGGGCGTCGGCACGTCTCGAAGGTGGAGCGCCTCGACCGGGTCCGGCCCCGGCCGCGTCACCTGCCACGCGCGCACGCCGGCCAGGGTACCCGGCGGTGCGCCCCATCGGAGGCGAGCCGGACGCCGGAGACATCCGCCTGGTCGCCCTCGCCTTCACGGACGTGGGCGACCAGGCAGGACCATCTCCGGTACCGCGCTGCTACAAGCGGCTGCGTAGCAGCTGCTTGCCCTGCTCGGCGCCCTTGCGGCTCTCCGCCTGGGCCCGGCGGAAGAAGTCGGCCAGCTCGTTGTCGCCGGCGCGCTCGGCGTCCTGGACGTAGGTCTCCAGGCGCAGCGCGTTGCTCAGGCACGCCTCGGTGAACCAGATGATGTTGTAGTCCTTGTCCTTGGTACCGGTGATGTGACCGGTTTCGGCGGTGCTCGACATGCGATCCTCCTTGCGTTTGCCCGATACCAGCCGCGTACCCACCGCTTCCCGTGGTCATGCGCGAATTCGGAGAGCGCTGAGGTGGGCCGGATATCGTGCGGGGCGAAACCCGTCGGAGGGGAGGCGCAGGTGGGCGAGCTGGCCAGCGAGCGGGTACTGGTCACCGGCGGGGCCGGGTTCATCGGCCGGTCGCTGGTACCGGCGCTGGTCCGCGCCGGCGCCACCGTGCGCGTGGTGGACCGCCACCCGTACCCGTCCCCCGACGTGCCGACCGTCGTTGGCGACCTGCGCGATCCGGCCGTCCGCGCGGCCGCCGTGACGCCCGACCTCACCGGCGTCATCCACCTCGCGGCCGAGACCTCGGTCCTCGGCTCGCTGGCCCGGCCGGCCCAGGTGTACGAGGTCAACGTCGGGGCCACCGCCGCGCTGCTGGAGCTGTCCCGGGTGCACGGGGTAGGCCGGTTCGTGATGACCTCGACCAACGCCGTGGTGGGCGACCGGGGCGGGCAGACGCTGCATGAGGACCTGCCGCTGCGCCCGCTCACCCCGTACGGGGCGACCAAGGCGGCGGCGGAGATGCTGCTGTCGGGCTACGCGGGTGGGTACGGGATGACCACCTGCGCGGTCCGGCTGACCAACGTCTACGGCCCCGGCATGGCGGGCAAGGACAGCCTGGTCCCGCGGATCATGCGCGCGGTCAAGGCGGGTACCCCGGTCCAGGTGTACGGCGACGGCGGGCAGCGGCGCGACTTCGTCCACGTCAGGGACGCGGTGGCGGGGCTGCTCACCGCGTGGCGGGCCGGACACGTCGGCCCGCTGGTGATCGGCGCCGGCAGGTCGGTCGGCGTGCTCGACCTGCTCGCCGCCGCCGGCGAGGTGATCGGCCGGCCGGTACCGGTGGAGCACGTGGACGCCAAGGCGGGGGAGATGCCGGCGGTGATCGTCTCCATCGACCGGGCCCGCGCCCTCGGCTACCGGCCGTCGGTCGGGCTGGCCGAGGGGTTGGCGACGGTGTGGGACGAGTTCCGGTGATCCGCCGGCACGGCCCGTTCCTGATCCTGCTCGGGTTCGGCGTCGTGCTGCGCGTGCTGGTCATGGTGGCGTACCGCCCGGCGATCTTCTACATCGACTCGTTCGCCTCGTACCTGCTGCCCCTGTCCACCCTCCATCCCACCGGCCCGGACCCGATCGGCTACGACCTGTACCTGCTCGGCCCGGCCCTGCAGGTCGGCGACCTGGCCACCGTGGTGGCCGTGCAGCACCTGCTCGGCCTGGGCATGGCGGTGGCCGGGTACGTCCTGCTGCGCCGCAAGGGCGCCGGCCGGTGGCTCGCCGCGCTGGCCACCGCGCCGGTCCTGCTCGACGCCTACCAGGTGCAGATCGAGCACAACCTGATGTCCGACCCGCTCTTCGAGGCGCTCGTGCTCGCCGCGCTCGTCGGGCTCGCCTGGCCCGGCCGCCCCGGGTGGCGCCACGTCGCCGCCGCCGGCCTGCTGCTCGGCCTCGCGGCCACCGTGCGCCAGGTCGGCGAGGTGCTGATCCTGCCGCTGGTGCTCTACGCCGTGCGGGCCGCCGGCGGGCGCTGGCGGCGCCGGGTCGCGCTCGGTGCCGTGGCGCTGGCCTGCTGCGCCCGCACCTGCTCTCCGACACGCTGCTCAGCTCGCTGTACGCGATCGCCGACCGGTACAAGCACCGGGCCGACCTCGCGGCGCTGCGGCCGGGCGTGCGCTGGCGCCAGCCCGTCCGGGCCTGAGCCCGACGCGGCGCGAACCGGGCGGCGGGAGCGACGGAGATCACCGGGGGGCGGCCGGGGCGGCGACGGTGCGGGATGCCAAGCTGGAAGCCGTGCGGGTACTGATGATCGCGCCGCCGGGGGCGGGCAAGGGGACGCAGGGCGCGCTGATCGCGGCGCATTTCGACATTCCGCACATCGCCACCGGCGAGCTGCTGCGCGACCACGTGGTCCGGCGGACCCCGCTCGGCCGGGCGGTGCGCCAGCACCTCGACCGGGGTGAGCTGGTACCCGACGACATCGTCCTGGACATGGTGCGCGAGGCGCTGGTGGCGGCGAAGGAGGCCGGCGGCGGGTACGTGCTCGACGGTATCCCGCGCAACATGGCCCAGGCCCGCGCCAGCTACCAGATCGCCAGCGAGCTGGGCATGACCGCCAACGTGGCGCTGCACCTGCAGGCCGACGACGACGAGCTGATGCGCCGGCTGCTCGCCCGCGCCGCGCTGGAGCACCGCTCGGACGACACCGAGGAGGTGATCCGGCGCCGGCTCGCGCTCTACCACGAGGTGACCCACCCGATCGTGGACTGGTACGGGCAGCGCGGCATCCTCGTGTCCGTCGACGCGATGCGCCCGGCCGAGCAGGTGGGCCGGGAGATCCTCGCCGCGCTGGAGGTCATGCGCGTGCTCGTCGACCACGTACCGCCCGAGGCCCGCCGCCCCATCGACCTGACCAGCCTCGGCGTCGCCTTCGGCGAGCCGCGCCAGGGCTGAGCCGGCGCGCTTGCGCCGCCCGGCGGCCGCGCCGCCCCCGGGCAGTTGGGCCCGGCGTCAGTACCCGACGGCGCAGCCGTCCGCGCGGGGCTCGGTGCCGGCGACGTACCCCCCACCGGGCCGGCACCAGATCGCCTGACCGTACCCGTACACCCCGGCGTCGTCGTCCACGGTCACCTCGTGCCCGCGCCGGCGCAGCGCGTCCACCTGCCCGGCGTCGAAGTGCGGCTCGACCTGCAGCCGCCGCCCCGTGGACCAGTACCAGCGGGGTACGTCCAGCGCCGCCTGCGGGTCGAGCCCGTCGTCCACAGTGGACATCACGAGCTGCACGTGCCCCTGCGGCTGCATGTGCCCGCCCATCACGCCGAACGGCCCGACCGGCCGCCCGTCGCGGGTGAGGAACCCCGGGATGATGGTGTGGAACGGCCGCTTGCCCCCCGCCACGACGTTGGGGTGCCCCGGTTGCCGGGAGAAACCGGCGCCCCGGTTCTGCAGGCCGAACCCGTATCCGGGCACCGCCACGTACGACCCGAATCCCAGGTAGTTGGACTGGATCAGGCTCACCATCATGCCGTCGGCGTCGGCCGCGCACAGGTACACCGTCCCGCCCCGGGCCGGCTCGCCGGGCGCCGGGTCCCCGGCGGTGTCGCCGACGAGCGCCCGGCGCCGGTCCAGGTACCCGGCGTCGAGCAGGCCGGCGACCGGTACCGGCCCGGCATCCGGGTCGGCCACGTAGGCGTGCGCGTCGGCGAAGCCCAGCTTCATCGCCTCGACCTGCCAGTGCCGGCGCAGCTCCGCCGGGGCGCCGGCCACGTCCAGCCCGTCGAGGATGCCCAGCGCGATCAGCGCGGCCAGACCCTGCCCGGGCGGGGGCAGCTCCCACACGTCATAGCCCCGGTACCCGACCCGGACCGGCTCGACCCAGGTCGAGGTGTGCCCGGCGAGGTCCTCCTTCGACAGCAGCCCACCGGTGGCCGCGGCGTACGCGGCGATGCCCGCCGCGATCTCGCCCCGGTAGAAGTCCTCGGCGCCGGACTCGGCGATCAGCCGCAGGGTGTGGGCGGCGTCGGGGTTGCGGAAGAACTCGCCCGGCGCGGGTGCCCGCCCGTCGATCGTGAAGACCCGGGTCCACTCGGCGAACTCCGGGCCGGACAGGGTGGCGTACACCGCCGTTGCCCGCGCCCAGCGGCCGGCGACGCGCGGCGACACCGGGTACCCGCCCGAGGCGTACCCGATCGCGTCGGTGAACAGGTCGGCGAAGGGCCGGACGCCGAACCGGGCGTGCAGGTCCCGCCAGCCGGCGGGCGCCCCCGGTACCGTCACGGAAGGCCAGCCCCGGGCGGCCGGGCCGGCGGCCCGGACCCGGTCCAGCGTCAGCGACGCCGGGGACCGGCCCGACGCGTTGAGCCCATGCAGCGCCGTCCCGTCCCACACGATCGCGAAGAGGTCACCGCCGATGTCGTTGGACGCGGGCTGCACCACGGTCAGCGTGATGGCGGCGGCGAGGGCCGCGTCGACGGCGGTGCCGCCCCGGCGCAGCGCCGCGAGCCCGGCCGTGGCCGCGAGCGGCTGGCTGGTGGCGACCGCACCCCGGGGGGCGTACAACGGCACGCGGGCCAGTGACATGGGAAACTCCTGCATCCGTCGGCGTCCTTCGGATACTGTATGCAAAAGGCACGGCCCGGGAGGTGCGCGCGGTGGACTCGACGTCGAGCATCGGCGCGGCCCACCGACCGCTGCGCGACAAGGTCGTCGAGGAGCTGCGCCGGCGCGTCATCGACGGCGTCTACGCTCCGGGTGACCGGCTGACCGAGGAACGGCTGGCCGACCATTTCGGAGTGTCGCGCAACCCGGTCCGCGAGGCCATCCGCGTCCTGGAGGCGGAAGGCTTCCTGGTGGCCCAACCGCGCCGTGGCGCGGTCGTGGCGAGCCTGTCCGTGCAGGACGTCGAGGACCTGTTCGACGTGCGCATGTCGCTGGAGACGCTGGCCGCCGCGCTCGCCGCCGAACGGGCTGGCCCGGAGGGCTGCGCCGCGCTGGTCAAGCTGCTCAACAAGGCCAAGACGACCCGGCGGATGGCCGACATCGCGGCGCTCAACACCCGCTTCCACGCCACCATCTGCACGCTGTCGGGCAACCGGCTGCTCACCGGGTTCATGGAGTCGCTGCACGGCCGGCTCCAATGGGTCTACCGGCAGAGCGCCGAGACCCGCGCCGCCGACTCGTGGGCCGAGCACGAGGAGCTGGCCGCCGCGATCCTGGCCGGCGACGCCGAGGCGGCCCGCCAGGCCGCCCGGACCCATGTACTGGCCGCCCGGGCTTCCGCCCTGGTCCTCGCCGAAAGCTTCGCCCCCGTCTAGCGGGTCAGCTTCCGCGCTGCGGCGGCTGACCGTGGTCGCGGGGGGCGGCGCGGTCCTTGCCGCTCCCGGCGACCATGGGCAGGTGGCTGATCCGCCAACACACATCAGCCGCATTCACACCAACCGCGGGCCGGTACCGTCGTCGCCGACCAGGTGGCAGGCGACCAGCGCGCCGGACGGCCCGACCGGGCGCAGCGGCGGTACCCGCACCGCGCACTCGTCCACCGCCACCGGGCAGCGGGTGTGGAACCGGCACCCGCTCGGCGGGTCCACCGGGCTCGGGATGTCGCCGGTGAGCACGATGCGCCGCCGGGCGCGCTGGGCCGGCGGGTCCGGCAGCGGCGCCGCCGACAGCAGCGCCTGGGTGTACGGGTGCCGCGGCGTGGCGAACAGCTCCCGCCGCTCGGCGACCTCCACGAGCACCCCGAGGTACATCACCGCGACCCGCTGCGCGAGGAACTCCACCGAGGCCAGGTCGTGCGTGACGAACAGGCAGGCGAAGCCGAGCTCGCGTTGCAGCCGGCCGATCAGGTTCAGCACCGAGGCCTGCACCGACACGTCCAGTGCCGAGGTCGGCTCGTCGGCCACGAGCAGCGCCGGCCCGGCCGACAGCGCCCGGGCCAGGCTGACCCGCTGCCGCTGCCCGCCGGACAGCTCGTGCGGGTACCGGCGGGCCACCCCGACCGGCATGCCGACCTGGTCGAGCAGCTCGTCCACCCGGCGCCGCCGGGTCGCCGCGGTGCCGATCCGGTGCAGCCGCAACGGCTCGCTGATGATGTCGGCGACGGTCATCCGCGGGTTCAGCGACGAGGACGGGTCCTGGAACACAATGTTGAACGCGCGCCGCAGCGGACGCAGCCGGTGGCGGGACAGGCGGGCGATGTCGGTACCGTTGATGCGCACTTCTCCCGAGGTGACCGCGACCAGGCGGGTGGCGCAGCGACCCAGCGTGGTCTTGCCGCTGCCGGACTCGCCGACCAGCCCGAGCACCTCGCCCGGGGCGACCGACAGGCTCACCCCGTCGACCGCCCGCACCGGGCCGAAGTGCTTGACCAGGTCGACGACCTCCAGGACCGGCGTCATCGTGCCTCCCGGTTCGCTCCGCGCAGCCGCCTGGAGGCGCGGCCATCGCCCCACGCCGCGCCCCGGCCGCGCCTTCGCGTCGTGCGGCTCGAGCCACGCCGCGGCTCCGCTCCTCTCACGTCCGCACCGCCGGTTCGGCCGACGGGACCGGCAGCGGGTGCCAGCAGCGGACCAGGTGTCCGGCCGGGCCGGGGGACAGGTCCGGCCGGTGCCGCCGGCACGTGTCGTCGACCCGTGGGCAGCGGTCGGCGAACGTGCACGCGTCCGGGGATGACGCCAGGACCGGGACGCGACCCGGGATCTCCCGCAGGCCACCCTCCGCGTGTCGCGCCGGGTTGGGCACGGCGTCCAGCAACCCCCGGGTGTACGGGTGGCTGGGGCGCGCGAACACCGCCGCCGCGCTGGCCGTCTCGATGGTCCGCCCGGCGTACATGACCACGACCCGGTCGGCGATGTCCGCGACCACCCCGAGGTCGTGCGTGATCAGCAGCACCGCCATGCCGATCTCGGTACGCAGGTCGCGCAGCACGTCGAGGATCCCGGCCTGGATGGTCACGTCCAGCGCGGTGGTCGGCTCGTCGGCCACGAGCAGCCGGGGCCGGCAGGCGACCGCCATCGCGATCATCACCCGTTGCCGCATCCCGCCGGAGAGCTGGTGCGGGTACTCCTTCACGCGGCGCGCGGGCAGCGGGATGCCGACGAGGTCGAGCAGCTCGATCGCGCGCCGGGTGGCCGCCGCGCCGCGCAGGTGCTGGTGCCGGCGCAGCACCTCGCCGATCTGGCGGCCCACCGTGAGCACCGGGTTCAGCGAGGTCATCGGCTCCTGGAAGATGTAGGCGATGTCCCGGCCGCGCACGTCGCGCAGCGCCGACTCGGGCAGGCCCAGCAGCGGCGTGCCGTCGAAGGTGACCGAGCCGCCGATAGACGCGTTGCGGGGCAGCAGCCGGGTCAGCGCCAGCGCGGTCACGCTCTTGCCGCAGCCGGACTCGCCGACCAGCGCCAGGACCTCCTCCGGACCCACCTGGAACGAGGCGGCGTCGACCGCGAGCACCGGTCCGTCCTCGGTCCGGAACCGGACGGTCAGCTCGTCGACCGACAGCAGGCTCACCGGCACCTCTCCTGGTTCGCTCCGCGGCGCCGCTGCACTCACCGGCGGCTCTCCTGCGGGTCGAACGCGTCGCGCAGGCCGTCGCCGACGAGATTGAGCGCCAGGGTTAGCGCCACGATGGACACCCCGGGGAACACCGCCATCCACGGGCCCTGCCGGAAGAACGGCTGCGCGCTGGCGAGCATGATGCCCAGCGACGGCGTCGGCGGCCGTACCCCGAGGCCGAGGAACGACAGCACCGCCTCGCCGATGATGGCCGCCGGGGCCGCGACGGTCGCCTGCACGATCAGCGTGTTGATCGCGTTGGGCAGGATGTGCCGGCGCAGTACGGTACCGTCCCGGGCGCCGCCCGCGATCGCCGCCGTCACGTAGTCCATGCCGCGCAGCCGCAGCGTCTCCCCGCGCGTCACCCGGACCACCTGCGGGATCTGTGCGACCCCGATCGCCACGGTCGCGGTGCCCAGCGAAGGCCCGAGGATCGCGGCCAGCCCGACCGCGAGCACCAGGAACGGGAACGCCAGCAGCGTGTCGGTCAGCCGCGACACCAGCGGGTCGAGGAAGCCGTAGTACCCGGCGAGCAGGCCCAGCGGTACCCCGACCACCATCGACAGCCCGACCGCCATGGCGCCGACGAGGACCGAGGCCCGCAGCCCGTACAGCACCCAGGAGAACTGGTCCCGGCCCAGGTAGTCGGTGCCGAACCAGTGCGCTCCGGACGGCGGCTTGAGCGCGGCGCTGAAGTCGGTACGGGCGAAGGGGTACGGGGCGACGAGGTCGGCCAGCAGCGCGGCGCCGACCGCCACGAGCACCACGGTGAACCCGAGCACGGCCAGCGGGTTGCGCCGCAGCCGGCGCAGGACCCGGCCGCGCGGCGGCGTGAGGGCGGGCGCGCCACTGTCCACTGTGGGCAGTTCGAGAACCGTCATTGCAGCACCGCACCCCCCACCCGGATCCGCGGGTCGATCACCGAGTACAGCAGGTCGACCAGCAGGTTGATGCCGATGTACGCGGTGGTGGTCACGAGTACCACGCCCTGGATGACCGGGTAGTCCCGGGTGAACACCGCGTCGATGGTCAGCTTGCCGAACCCGGGCAGCACGAAGATCTGCTCGGTGACCACCGCCCCGGAGATCAGCACGCCGAGCTGCAGGCCGACGATCGTCACCACCACGATGAGGCTGTTGCGCAGGGCGTGCCCGAACACCACCCGGGCGTTGTCGAGGCCCTTGGCGCGGGCGGTGCGCACGTAGTCGGCCGACAGCGCCTCCAGCATCGCCGAGCGGGTCTGCCGCATGATGACCGCGGCCAGGCCGGTACCCAGCACGAGCGCCGGCAGCAGCAGGTGCCGGAAGCTCTGCACCGGGTCCGCGAAGAAGGACACGAACCCCGACGCGGGCAGCACCGGGTAGGCGATCGCGAACACCAGCACGAGCATCAGCCCGAACCAGAAGTTGGGCACCGAGAGCCCGAGCAGCGCCACCGAGTTGGCCGCCCACTCGGCGGCGCTGCGGCGGCGCACCGCGGCCACCACCCCGGCCCCGATCCCGATGAGCACCGCGATGAGGATCGCGAACGTGGCCAGTTGCAGGGTCACCGGCAACGCGTGCCCGATCGTGTCGCGCACCGACAGCCCGGTGCGCGCCGACCGGCCCAGGTCGCCGGCGACCGCCTTCTGGACGTAGCGGGCGTACTGCACCGGCAGCGGCCGGTCCAGCCCGTAGTCGTGGCGGATCTGCGCCACGGTGGCCGGGTCGCTCTCCTCACCGGCCAGCGTACGGGCCGGGTCGCCGGGCAGCGCGCGGACGCCGAGGAACACCACGATCGTCACGAGGACGAAGGTGACCGCCGACTCCAGCAGCCGGCGCAGCACGTACCTGCGCATCGGTCGGTCACTCAGGCGGCGAAGCCGGCGGTGCCGAAGCGGATGAGCCCGTCGCCGTACAACTGCACGCCGACCACCTTGCTGTTCACGCCGGTGAGGTTCTTCGCCCGGTACAGGTAGATCAGCGGCGCGTCCTCATGGATCTTGGTGATGATCTGGCCGTAGAGGTCGCGGCGCTTGGCCTGGTCGGGGGTGGCGCGGGCCTGGGCGATCAGGTCGTCCACCGCCGGGTTGGCGTACCCGGCGATGTTCTGCGAGCCCTGCTTGCCGACGAAGTTGGCGATGTTGCCGTCGGGGTCGATCCGGCCCGACCAGCCGATGCGGAAGAGCTGGTACCTGCCGGCGTCGGTCTGGTCCAGCGAGGCGGAGAACTCGGTCGGTACCAGCTGTACGTCGAACCCGGCCTCCTTCACCTGGGCCTGGATGGCCTCACCGAGCCGCCGCTCCTCCGGGGTGTTGGCGAGCACCATGCTCACCTTCACCGGTGTCGGTACCCCGGCCGAGGTGAGCAACTGCTTGGCCGCCGCCACGTCGTGCTTGGGGCAGGCCTGCGCCGCGTCGGAGGACAGCGGGCTGGCCGCGCTGATCGGGCTGCACGTCGGGGTGAACTGCCCGCGGAACACCACCGTGTTGATCGCGTCCCGGTCCAGGCTCATCTCGAACGCCTGGCGCACCTTGGCGTTGGTGGCCATCGGCCCGGCGTACGGCCCGGCGAGGGTACCGGCCGGCTTGCCGACGCCCGCGACGTTGCCGAGGTTGACGGTGATCCCCTGGTACCCGAGCGAGTCGGAGGTCAGCAGCCGCAGGTTGGGGTCGGCCTTGAGCGAGTCGACGTCGGTGGCGGCCACGGTGTCGAGCACCTCGACGTCACCGGAGCGCAGGTTGTTGAAGCGGGTGGTGGCGTCGGCGATGATCCGGTACACCACCTTGTCCAGGTGGACCTTGGCGGCGTCGTAGTAGTTCGGGTCCTTGACCACCTCGATGCGGTCCTGCGCGATCCGGGTGGCGAACTTGTACGGCCCGACGCAGACCGGATTGGTGGCGAACTTGTCGTCGCCGGCCTTGAGCGCGGTCGGAGACAGGATCATGCCGGCCCGGTCGGCCAGCACCGCGGTCAGCGGCACGAACGGCATCTTGAGCTTGATGGACACCGTGGACGGGTCGGTCACCTCGACGCTCGCCACGCTGGACAGCTCGCTCTTGCGGGCCGACCCGGACAGCGTCATGTGCCGGTCCAGGCTGGTCTTCACGGCCGCCGCGTCCAGCGGGGTACCGTCAGCGAACTTGACCCCGCTGCGGATCTTGACGGTGACGGTCTTGCCGTCGGAGGAGAACTCGGGCAGCGCCGCGGCCAGCTGCGGTACCACCGCGAGCTTGGCGTCGACGTCGTAGAGCTTCTCGCAGATCGCGTTGAAGACGGTGCGCCCGACGAGGGTACGGGCGAGGGTGGGGTCGAGCTTGTCCGGCTCCGCGGACAGGGCCACCCGCAAGGCGCCGCCCTGGCGCGCCGGCCGTTCGGCGCTCTGGCTCGGTGCCGGTGTGTTCGAACCAATGGAACTGCAGGCCGCGCCCGACCCGGTCAGGGCGGTGGCGAGCGCGAGAACAGCGGCGCGGCGGATCAGAGGTGTGCTCGGCATCGTGTGCCTCCCGGTCCCGTCCAGGAACCGAAAGTATCCTGTATACAAGATACGGGTCAACGACGGCCGATAACGTATCCGCATACGTGCAGCTTGCACCGGTGGGGTGGAACCGGGGCCCGGATCGGCGGATCCGGGCCCCGGTGGGCCGTTCAGGTGGTGATGAAGTCAGGTGGTGATGAAGCTGTCCGGGCTGGTCTTGACCGGCGACTCGATCCACAGGCTCTTGTACTCGTCGTGGATCCCGCTGTTGTGGATCTGGATGGCCAGCGGGCCCACCCGGCCGGCGGTCGGGTCCTTGAACTGGAGGACCTCGACGCCCTTGCAGGTGGTCGCGCCGGAGGGCAGCGGGCAGCACGCCATGCGCGCCAGGCCGGTGCTCTGGTTGGCGATCAGCTCGCACTGCGCCCACTGGTGCACGTCGATCTTCGTGTGCGGGAATGTCTTGAACAGCCCGCCACCGCCGTTGTTGTGCCCCGGCCGGTAGTCCCAGTGGCCACCGTTGGGCGGCTGGAACTGGATGGCCGACAGCGCGTCGCGGATCGGGTTGGTGGTACCCCAGATCAGCACGGTCGGTGCGTGGTTGCCGCTGACCTGCCGGACGTTGAAGATCCACCGGAAGGTACCGGCCTGCTGCTTGTTGTAGTAGATCCAGCCCCGGCTGGTGCCGTTGCCGTGGATCGTGCCGTTCACCACCGACCAGGCGCCCGCGGCGTGCCCGGTCCACCCGTCGAGCGTGGTGCCGTTGAACATGGACACCAGGTTCGGGTCGCCGTACGGGTTGTCAGCACCGCCACCCGGGGTGTGCACGGTCAGCGCCGGGCTGGCCGGGGAGACGTTGCCCGCCGCGTCGCTGGCCTTGACGGTGATCGCGTGGTCGGCGTTGCTGGTCAGGCCGGCGCAGGTACCGGTGGTGGTCACGCCGTCGACGCTGCCGCACGGCTGGCCGTCGGCGAACAGCGTGTACCCGACGACGCCGACGTCATCGGTCGACGCGGCCCAGCTCACCGTGACGCTGGTGGCCGTGATGCTCACCTGGGTCGGCTTGCCCGGCGCGGTCGGCGGGTTGCCCTCGCCGCCGCCCTTGGTGCCGAAGACGTCGAGCTCCTGCAGGGAGTACCCGTGCGTGCCGTCCGCGCGGCACCGCTTGGTACCGAGCATCCGCAGGTACCGCCCGGTACCGGTGAGGCCGGTCCGGTCCTCCACGCCGCCCTTGCCGCTCGTGGTGGCGAAGATCCGCGTCCAGGTCGCGTGGTCGGTGGAGGTCTGCAGCTCGTACGCGGTGGCGCAGGACTTGTCCCACTGCAACCGGACCCGGTGGATCTGGGCCACGGCACCGAGATCGACGTAGATCCAACTGGGGTCCTTGCCGGCCGCGCTCGCCCACCGCGTCGTGGCCTTCCCGTCCACGGCGTTCTTGGCCGCGCAGCAGGACCCCGAGGACGACGCCGTGACCGGCTGGTTGCGCGACAGCAGGACATCCGCCGCCGGTTCGATCGCCGCGTTCGCGATCGCGGCCGTCAACCCCGTCGCGACGACCACCGCGGCGCTGGCCAGTACGGCGACGCCTCGACTCCGCCATCTCATGCTATCCTCCCAGCTCTGCAAAGGTTTTCATACATTTACACATTTAGATCAGTAGCTCAATGCCCTGTTCCGCCCGCCGGGCTCACCTCGTGCCGGCCGGCCCGGGTGGGAGTCGCTCGCCCGGGTGTTTCCCGAGCCCAGTCGGCGTGCGCAGCATTCATAGACAGGGATGAAATTCCTGGGAACGCTTCCGCGACGCGGCAAGGCAGGGGCGACGTGGGGTGCCGCCCCGGCTCCGTCAGATCGACTTGACGTCAGGGAAACCTGACGCAATGCTGGGGCCATGTTCACGGCCGAAGAACTGGAGCACCAGCACACGCTGCTGACCGCGGTGGCCCGCTACGACGAGCTGCGCCGGCGCGACGCCTTCGCCCCGCCGCCCGGAGCGGCCGGCGAGGACGACCTGCCGCCCGACCCGGCGGCGGTACCGCTGACCCGCGACGAGGCCCTGGAGATGCTCGCGCTCGGGGAGCTCATCGCGCGCAAGGCCGGGTACGGCCGGCAGCTCGGCGTCCGTACCGCCCGGGTGACGGGCGCCTCGTGGACCCAGATCGGCGCCGCGCTCGGCACCAGCAAGCAGTCGGCGTGGGAGTCGCATACCCGATGGGTCGACGAACAGGCCGCCGCCGCTTCGGGCCGATAGCCTCGACCGTGACGGACCGCCCCGACGCGGGGAAGGGGGAGGGGCATGCGGCTGCGCCCCGGGACCTGGGTCGGCGTCGGGATCGGCGCGCTCGCGGTGGCCGTCGCGGCCGTGGTGGTGGTCGCGATCGTCCGGGACCGCTCCGGAGGTGCCCGGGCCGGCCCGCGGGTCTCCCTGCCACCCTCCGCCGTCCGGGTCTGGCCTTCCTCCCCGACGGCTCGGCGCTGGTCACCGAGCGTGACAGCACTCGGCTGCTTCGGGTCGGCACCGACGGCCGGGTCAGCGAGGTCCAGCGGATCACCGAGGCCCGACCTCGCGGCGAGGGCGGCCTGCTCGGCGTCGCGGTGTCCCCGGCCTACGCCACCGACGCCTGGGTCTACGTGTACTACTCCACGGCCGACGACAACCGCATCGCCCGGCTGCACCTCGGGCAGTCGCCGCAGCCGATCCTCACCGGCATCCCGCACGCCGGCAACCACAACGGCGGGCGCCTGGCCTTCGGCCCCGACGGCATGCTCTACGCCGGCACCGGCGACGCGACCGACCGGAAGCGCGCGCAGGACCGCGGCGACCTCGGCGGCAAGATCCTGCGGATCACCCCGGACGGCCGCCCGGCGCCGGGCAACCCGTTCGGCGGGTCGCCCGTGTGGAGCCTGGGCCACCGCAACGTGCAGGGCCTCGCCTGGGACGGCGCCGGGCGGATGTACGCCTCGGAGTTCGGCCAGAACCGCTGGGACGAGCTGAACCGGATCGAACCGGGGCACAACTACGGCTGGCCGGCGGTCGAGGGGCCCAGTGACGATTCCCGGTACACCGCGCCGCTGGCGTGGTGGGGCACCAGTGATGCCTCACCGAGCGGCATCGCCATCAGCCAGGACCGGGTCTACCTGGCCTGCCTGCGCGGCACGAAGCTGTACCGGACCGACCTCGACGGCGGCCACCCCGAGGCCCTCCTGGCCGGGCAGTACGGGCGGCTGCGCCACGTCACGCCCGCCCCGGACGGTTCGCTGTGGCTCCTCACGTCCAACCGCGACGGCCGCGGCTCACCAACGGCCGACGACGATCGGATCCTGCGCCTGACCCCGTGACCTCGCCCTTCATGGCGACGGGTCGCCCCGGTCCGCCGGTGCCGGCGTGGCGACCTCCGCCCCGGCCGTGGGCGGGCGGAACGGGGCCGGCGGTCCGGCCGCGAGGTCGCGCACCCGGCCCCGGGTACTCGTCGCGGCGAACGCGCTGGCGAACAGGATCACCTGGTTGAACAGGTACATGAAGACGAGCAGGCCGATCGCGCCGGCCGCGAGCTGGTAGGCCGGGTTGCGCGTCATCCGGTCCACGTACCACCGCCCGCCGGTCTTCAGCAGGGTCAGCCCGACCACGATGAGCAGCGCCGAGGGCAGCAGCCGCCGGGGCGGGATGTGCAACCGCGGTACCCCCGCCAGCAGCGCGGCGGCCAGGACCAGGTCCACGCCGCCGGCCAGCAGCGTGCTGGACCAGTCGATCGCGTGCCGGGCCAGCGGCCGGGCGTCGTCGCCGGCCAGCCGCAGCAGCACGTCCTGCAGGCCGAGGGAGATGCCCAGCGAGACGACCAGCAGCAGGCCCAGCCCGACCAGCACGGCCAGGTCCACCAGGTACCGCACCACGATGTTGCCCGGGTGCTGGTCCAGGTGCCACATCGCCCGCTGGGACGCGCGCATCGACTCGATCCACCAGATTCCGGCCAGGACCAGCGCGCCGATGGCCAGCACGCTCACCCCCCGGCTCGCGTCGGCCAGCGCGTGGACGTCGCGCAGCGGCAGGTTCTGGCGCAGGTAGTCCTCGGCCGTGGTCTGGGCCGGCGTGACCCGCGCCAGCGTCGCGCCGAGGATCGCGAACAGCAGCACGGCCAGGGCGAACGTGGCGAAGAAGCCGTAGTAGGCGGTGGCCGCGGCCAGGCGGCTGCCGTCCTGGCGGTCGTAGCGCTGGATCGCCCGCCACGTGTGGTCGACGAACCCCGACCGCTCCCGCAGGCGGATCAGGCTCCGGACGGTGCCGGAGACGGCGCGGTGCACGGTGCGCATCACGTACCCATCCTGGGGCAGAGCCGGGGACCGCGTCCCCTAGGGGGGCCAATCCGGAGGACACCCGGGTCCGTGACGGGACTCGGGTCCGTACAGTCATGGCGTGGCACTGATCGAGACCAGGGCGTTGACGAAGCGGTACCCCCGGGTGACCGCGCTCGACGCGTTCACCGTCGACGTCCAGCCCGGCATCGTCGGGCTGGTGGGGGCGAACGGCGCGGGCAAGTCCACATTGATCAAGATCCTGCTCGGGCTGCTGGGGCCGACGTCGGGCGGGGTACGGGTGCTCGGGCTGGATCCGGCGCGCGACGGCGACGCGGTACGGGGGCGCGTCGGATACATGCCCGAGCACGACTGCCTGCCACCCGACCTGGTGGCCGCCGAGTTCGTCACGCACATGGCGCGGATGAGCGGCCTGCCCCGGGCGGCCGCCCGGGAGCGCGCCTCCGAGGCGCTGCGCCACGTCGGGCTCTACGAGGAGCGGTACCGGCAGATCGGCGGCTACTCCACCGGGATGAAGCAGCGGGTCAAGCTGGCCCAGGCGCTGGTGCACGACCCCGACCTGCTGCTGCTCGACGAGCCGACCAACGGGCTGGACCCGGCCGGCCGGGACGCGATGCTCACCCTGATCCAGCGGATCGGCACCGAGTTCAACATCTCGGTGGTGGTCTGCTCGCACCTGCTGGGCGAGGTCGAGCGGATCTGCGACTGGCTGGTCGCCATCGACGCCGGTCGGTTGCTGCGGTCGGACCGGGTGGCCGCGATGACGGTGCAGCGCGACGTGCTCGCCATCGAGGTCGACGAGGGCACCGACCAGTTGGCCGCCCGGCTGGGCGAGCTGGGCCTGCCGGTGCGCCGGGAGGGCCCGCTGCTGCTCGTACCCCTGGAGTCCGACGAGACCTACGACCTGATCCTCGGCGCGGTCGCCGAGCTGGACCTGCCGCTGCACCGGCTGGACCAGCGCCGCCACCGGGTCGCCGAGCTGTTCACCGACCAGGAGGTGCTCGATGCCGCCCGTTGAGCCGGCCGCGATCCCGGGCTCGGCCCAGCCGGGCCCCGCCGGGGTCATCCACGACATCGGGTACCAGCGCTACACCGGCCCGCGACTGGGCCGGCGGTACGCGGCCGGCGCCCTGTACCTGCACAGCCTGCGCACCGCGTTCGGGCTCGGCCGCAGCGCCAAGGCGAAGGTCTTCCCGTGGATCGTCGTCGGACTGGCCCTGACGATCGCGGTCGTCGCGGTGGTGGTGCGCTCGCAGACCCACACCGTGTTCATCAGCTACCTGCAGTACCCGGACAACATCGGGGTGCCGGTCCTGCTCTTCCTCGCCATCGTGGCGCCCGAGCTGGTCTCCCGCGACCTGCGCGCGCACGTCCTGCCGCTGTACTTCTCCCGGCCGATCACCCGCGGCGACTACGCGCTGGCCAAGCTCGCCGCGATGGTCAGCGCGGTCTGGCTGCTGATAGCCGGGCCGCTGCTGCTGATGCTCCTCGGCGGGGTCTTCTCGCAGACCCGTGGCTGGAGCGGCATCTGGCACGAGGTCACCGACTTCCTCGGCGGCGCGGCCTACGCCGCGGTGTACGCGGTGGTGTTCTCCGCCATCGGGATACTCGTGGCCTCGCTCGCCAGCCGGCGGGCGCTCGCGGCGGCGGCCATTGTCGGGGTGTTCCTGGTGACCGCGCCGGTGGTCGGGGTGCTGGTCGCGGTCGGCGGCTCGACCATGCGCGACCTGGCCCCGGTGCTCAACCCGGTGACGCTGGTCGGCGGCGTGAAGACCACGCTCTTCCACACCGACACGGGGGTACCGGTCGGCGCCTTCGGCCCGATGTACGTCGCCATCGCCATCGCCCTGGTGGTCGCGTGCGTGACGCTGCTGCTGGCCCGGTACCGGAAGGTGAGCGACTGATGGCCGCGGTCGAACTGGTCAACGTGTCCCGGTGGTACGGCAACGTGGTCGCGGTCAACGACATCACGATGACCCTCGGCCCCGGCGTGACCGGCCTGCTCGGGCCCAACGGCGCGGGGAAGACCACGCTGCTGCACATGATGTCGGGGTTCCTCCCGCCGTCGCAGGGCGACCTGCGGGTCGACGGCCAGCCGGCGTGGCGCAACCCCGACGTGTACCGGACCCTCGGCCTGGTTTCGGAACGCGAGGCGGTGCACGGCTTCCTGACCGCGTGGGAGTTCGTGCTCGCCAGCGCCAAGCTGCACCGGCTGCCCCGGCCGGACGAGGCCGCCCGCCGGGCGATTGCGCTGGTCGAGATGGAGGAGGCCAAGGACCGGCGGATGCAGACCTTCTCCAAGGGCATGCGGCAGCGCACCCGGGTCGCCGCCGCGCTGGTGCACGAGCCGCGGATCCTGCTGCTCGACGAGCCGTTCAACGGCATGGACCCGCGGCAGCGCCTGCACATGATGGCGATGCTGCACCGCCTCGGCGACGCCGGGCACACCATCCTGTTCTCCTCGCACATCCTCGAAGAGGTCGAGGCGGTCTCCGGGACCGTACAGGTGATCGTCTCCGGCCGGCTGGCCGCGTCCGGGGACTACCGGACGATTCGCCGGCTGATGACCCACCGGCCGCACGTGTTCGCCATCCGCTCCACCGACGACCGGCGGCTCGCCGTCGCGCTGGTCGGCGAGGAGTCGGTGGCCGGGCTGGACATCGCCAGGACCGGGTTGACCGTCCGCGCCGGAGACTACGGCGCCTTCACCCGCGCGCTGCCGAAGATCGCGCTGCGCGAGGGGGTACGGGTGCGCCAGCTCATCCCGTCCGACGAGTCGCTGGAAAGCGTCTTCTCCTACCTGGTGGCGTCGTGAACCTGACCCTGGGGGAATCGTGAACCTCACCGTTGCGCGGATCACCGCCCGGGCATTGCTCGGCCGTAAGCGGGTCCTGCTGCTCCTGCCGTTCCCGGTCCTCGTGGTCGGGCTGGTCCTGATCGCCCACGCGCTCAGGCCCGACGGCGCCGACCGGTGGGCCCAGCCGATCATCGACACGCTCGGCTTCGGCGTCATGCTGCCGGTGATCGCGCTCATCATCGGCACCGGCGTGCTCGGCGCGGAGATCGAGGACGGCACGATCGTGCACATCCTCGCCAAGCCCCTGCCCCGGCGGGAGATCATCCTGGCCAAGCTCGCGGTCTCCGCCGGCATCATCGGCGTCACCACGGCGGTACCCATGTTCGTCGCCGGCGCCGTGGCCGACTCCGTCCAGTTCGGACTCGCGCTGGCGGCGGCGTGCTTTGTCGCGGCGCTCGGGTACAGCGCCGTGTTCCTGGTACTGAGCCTGCTCACCCGCCGGCCGGTGCTGATCGGGCTGGGCTACGTCCTGCTCTGGGAGGGCCTGCTGGGCAACCTGCTGGCCAGCACCCGGCAGCTGTCGATCCACCAGTACGCGCTGACCGTCGCCGCCCGGATCGCGCCGTCGGACCTGTTGCGCGGCCATGTCGGACTGCCGGTCGCGATTATCATGAGCGCCGTCATCCTGGTCGGCGGCGCGATCCTCGCCATCGACCGGCTGCGCTCGTTCACGGTGGCGGGGGAGACGAGCTGAGCTGCCCGGGGTCGCCGCCCCCGGCGTCGGTCGGGGCACACACCCTCGAGCGTCGGGCTCATCGCCAGAACACCGCCACGGCCGCGGTCAGCAGCGCCAGCCCGCCGATGGCCAGGAAGTGTCCACGGTGGACGGTGGCGCCCCGGCGCTCGCGCGTGACGGCCACGCCGAACAGCGCCCCGATCACGAGCGCGAGGGCGAACTTGACGCCCAGCTTGACGTAGTTGAGGTCGACGTCGCGCGGGAACGGCAGGGCCAGTACCAACCCGGTGAAGATCATGGTACCGAGGCCGGTGCGCATCACCACGTTGACGCGGTACGTGCCCGACAGGTATTGCATGAAAAAACCGCCGAACAGCAGCGCGAACCCAATCAGGTGCAGGTACCGCAGTACCAGTCGGAGCAGTTCCAGCCAGTCCATCGTCACGTCCCGGTCTCCGCGGCGGCCGCCAGGCGCGCCACTGCGTCCTCGGTCCACGGCCCGGCGGTGATGACGACCGCGTGTTCGATGCCGAGCGCCGCCAGCCCGGCGCACCGCGCGGCGAACACCCCCGGCGACTCGTCGGGCTCCAGGCGGGTGCTGACGGTCTTGTCGATGTCGCCGTACGGGCGGCCGACCTTCTCGCACAGCCGGGCGAGGACGTCGAGCTTGTGCCGGATCGTCTCGCCGCCGTCCGGGATGTCGAACAGGTTGCACGCGTCGGCGTATCGCGCGACCAGCGGCAGGGTCCGCCGTTCACCCATGCCGCCGATCAGGATCGGCGGATGCGGCCGGCGTACCGAGTTCGGGTTGTTGACCGGGCGCGCCAGCCGGTAGTGGGTCCCTTCGAAGGCGGTGGTCTCACCGGACCACATCTGCAGCGCGAGCCGCAGCGTCTCGGTGAGCCGGTCGAACCGCTCGGCCACCGGTGGCAGCGGCAGCCCCATCGCCTGCGCCTCGTCCTCCTGGTAACCGGCGCCGATGCCGAGCCAGGCCCGGCCCCCGGAGAGCACGTCGAGGGTGGTGACCGCCTTGACCAGCAGCGCCGGGGGCCGGTAAGTGACACCGGTGACCATGGTCCCGAGCCGTACCCGTCCGGTCTGCCCGGCCAGGTACCCCAGCGTGGTGTAGGCCTCCAGCATCTCCGAGTCCGGCACGCTGGTCGGGTCGGCCTGGATCAGATGGTCGTTGACCCAGACGGTGTCCAGGCCTGCGGCGTCGGCCGCGCGCGCGACACTACCGAGGTGCGCCACGAGGCCGGCCGCGCCGCCCGGCCACGAGTAGTTCGTGATGTTGAGACTCACCCGCATGGGACCCTCCCGTCTCGCGCGATTATCCGGAGGTTGCGTCTCCAGTTTGGTGCCCATCATCGCGGGGGGCAAACCGGGCCCGCCGCACCGGCCGCGGCCGGCCCTCGGTGCACGGCTGTGGCATGCTGTCTCACCTGGGGAAACGTCCACCTGCGAAGCTGGGGGAGCCGTGCTGGACAACGGTGTGCCGCCGCGGCGGATGCGCGCCGACGCCCGCCGCAACCGCGAGCGCCTGCTGACCGCCGCCCGGGACGCCCTCGTCGACCAGGGTGTCGACGCGCCCCTGGAGGAGATCGCCCGCCGGGCCGGCGTCGGGATCGGCACCCTGTACCGGCGGTTCCCCGACCGGCAGGCGTTGCTGCGCGACGTGGCGCTCCAGGTGCTGTCCCAGGTGACGGACGAGGCGCGGGCCGCGCTGGCCGAGGAGCCCGACGCGTACCGCGCCCTGGCCCGCTACCTGCACCGGGCGTTGGACCTGCGCATCGCGGCCGTCATGCCGGTGCTGACCGAGGCCGGCCCGATCGGCCGGGACGAGGAGTTCCAGCGGGCCCGCGACGACCTCGGCCGGCTCTTCGAGAGCATGGTCACCACGGCGCAGCGGGAGGGTCTGCTCCGTCCGGACGTCGGCGTGGGCGACCTCGGACTGATGGTCATCCGGCTGGCCCGGCCGCTGCCACTGCCGGTGGACCGGGCCGCCGACGACGCCCTGGCCCACCGCCAACTGGACGTGATGCTGGACGGCCTGCGCGCCCACCCCGGCCGCGATCCCGGTCGGGGCCGCGCGGACCCCGGGTTGACCCTCGCCGACCTGCGCCGCATCCCCGGGGATCAGGTATGAGGGCAGCGGCCGGCTCGCCGGGCCCTCGGGTCAGGACACGGCCGGGACGAGGCCGGGCGGGACCGGGGAGTCGGTGAGCCCGAGCATCGTGGCCAGTTCCTCGGCCGGTACCGCGCGGGCGAAGTGGAAGCCCTGCCCGTACTGGCAGCCGGCCGCGCGCAGCTCCGCGAGCTGTGTTCCGGTCTCAATGCCTTCGGCCACGGTGGACAGCCGCAACGTCTGTCCCAGCTGGACGATCGCGCAGGCCAGGGCGCACGCGTCGGGGGCGTCCCCGGCACCGGACACGAACGACTTGTCGATCTTGATGATGTCGACCGGGAACTGGCGCAGGTAGGCCAGTGACGAGTACCCGGTGCCGAAGTCGTCGATCGCCACCCGTACCCCCAGGGCCTTGAGCCGGCGCAACCGGTCCATCGTCGCCGCCGTGTCGTGCAGCAGCAGCGACTCGGTGATCTCGATGACCAGGCAGGCGGGATCCAGCGCGGTGTCCGCGAGCACGGTCGAGACGACCTCGGGCAGGTCGGTGCGTTGCAGCTGGCGCGCGGACAGGTTGACGCTGACGGTCAGCGGCGCGTGGGGGCCGGGCCGGGCGTTCCACTCGCCGGCCTGCCGGCACGCGTCGCCCAGGACCCAGCGGTCGATCGGCAGGATCAGGCCGGTGTCCTCGGCCAGCGGGACGAACTCCGGCGGGTAGATCAGGCCCCGCTCGGGGTGCTGCCAGCGCACCAGCGCCTCCATGCCGGTGATCCGGCCGGTGGCCAGCTCGACGATGGGCTGGTAGTGCAGGACGAAGTCGCCCTGGTCGACGGCGTGCCGCAGGCTGCCCTCCAGCTCCAGGCTGTGCAGGAGCCGGGCGCGCAGCGCCGGATGGAAGATCTCGTAGTGCCCGCGGCCGTTCTTCTTCGCCTGGTACATGGCGAGGTCGGCGTTGCGGATGAGCAGCTGCCCGTCGGTCTCGCCGTCAGTGTTGAACGCGATGCCGACGCTGGCGTCGACGAAGGCCTCGTGACCGCCGAGGACGAACGGCGCCCGGAGCCGGTCGATGACCTGCCGGGCGATGCCGGTGACCCGCTCGTCGTCGGGGACGTTCTCCAGGACCACCGCGAACTCGTCGCCACCCAGCCGGGCGGCCGTGTGGTCGGGCGCCAGGCAGCCGCGCAGCCGCTGCGCGACGCCGACGAGCAGCTCGTCGCCGGCGGAGTGGCCGAGCGAGTCGTTGACGTTCTTGAACCGGTCGAGGTCGACGAAGAGGACCGCCAGCCGGCTGCCTTCCCGCGCCGCCCGGGCCAGGGCGTGGTTGAGCCGGTCGAGGAAGAGCGCCCGGCTGGCCAGCCCGGTCAGCGAGTCGTGGAACGCCTGCCGCATCGCCTCCTGGGTGTTGGCGTCGGTCACCGCGAGGCTGACGTGCTCCGCGAAGACCCGCAGCACCTCCTGGTCGGCCGGCCCGTACCGGCGGTCCGCCCGGAACGAGCCGATCGCGAGGCTGCCCACCACCCGCCCGCTGTCGTGCACCGGCGCGGCCATCGCGCTGACGATCTGGCTGGGCATGCTGTCCGGCCGGTCGGTCAGCTCGTTCATCACCACCAGCCGGTCCAGCCGGACCGCCGTCGGGGACACGCCCCGCTCGCTGACCGGTACCCGCCACAGCCGCTTGGCCACCTCGTCGGGCAGCCCGCGGCTGGCGACGAGCAGCAGCATGTCCGGCGCGTCCGGGTCGAACATCCGCAGCCCGACCGCCTCGTCGCCGAACAGTTCCTGCGCCGCGGCGGTGATGGTATCGAGGATCCGGGGCAGCGGTTCCCGGCGGGTGATCGAACGCTGGATGCGGGACAGCTGCTCCAGCAGCCGCTGCCGCTCCCGCAGCGAGGTGACGAGGCGCGCGTTCTCGCTCGCCTGCCGCCGCTCGGCCTCGAACGTGCGCAGCGACTCGACGGTCAGCTCCAGCACCCGGGCCATCCCGCGTAGCAGGCTCAGCTCGTCGACGTTGAAGCCGTCGTCGCCGGAGCGGGCGACCAGAAGGTGACCGGGTGAGCTGCCACCGACCAGGGTCACCGCCGCGTGGCAGATGCCCGCGCCGGGTACCTCGATCCAGTCCCGCCGGCCGGCGACCACGTCGCGTAACGCGGCGTGCGGTACCCGGCCCAGCGCGAAGCCCACCGAGCCGGCGACCCGGCCGTCCACCGCGAGGACGACCGCGACCTCGGCCTCCAGTGCGCGCGCGGCGCGTTCGATGGCGACCGGGATCGCCGAGCGCAGGTCGGGCGCCCGGGACACGACCGCCAGGAACTCGGCCAGCCGCTGGGTGGCCAGGGCCGTCGCCGTGGGCGGCACGTCAGGCCACCGCGAGAACGGCGAGCGTCTGGTTGTGGTACCCGGTGATGCCCCGGGTACGGGCGATCTCGCCCCAGGTGTAGAAGCCCGCCAGCGGGGCGCCGTCGGCGATCTTGAGCATGCGCTCCACCTCCTGTCGGGTGCCTTCGTCACCGAGTACCCGGCTGCGCGAAATGCAGTCGAACGCGATCAGCCCCAACGGCGGGTACCCGCGCAGGTTGTCCACGGCAGCCTGGCACGCCTCGCCCGCAGCGTCCAATGTGGACTCGCGATCGCCCTCCATCACCCAGATCAGGCCGCCCTCCGGTACCTCCCCGCCGGAGCGCAGGTGTCCCTCGGTACCCGGGACGAAGCTGACATGCCGCACCTCTTCCCCGTTGCGCCGGCGGATGCCGATCGGCCGCGGCCGGCTGAACGCGGTGAACGCGTCCCGGTCCCGGTAGGCCTCGGCCGGGCCCCTCAGCCGGTCGAGGTAGGACGCCAGCGCCGGGCGGTCGTCCAGGGTGTGGATCTCGCCCTGGACGCCGCGGGTCACGATCATCGGCTGGCCGATCTTACGGCAGCCGTGTCCGAGCCCGATCCCGAACGGCGCGTCCGACGCGATCACCGCGGCCACCACCGACCCGGTGGCCAGCTCGCGGCCGTGTAGCTGGTACCCGTGCCCGACGGCGGGGTCCGGCCCGCAGGTGCCGCCGATGAGCGGCACGCTCGCACCGACCACACTGTAGGCGCCGGCCAGGACCTCCTCCTGGTCGCCCAGCGCGCCGTCGGTCAGCAGCATCAGGATCCGGTGCGGCGCATCGGCGGCCAGCTCGGCCAGGCAGCCGCCCACCGCCGCGCCGGCCGCCCGCTGGTTGCCGCCGGCCGCCGGGGCTAACCGGGTGCAGGCCGCGAAGCCCGGCCCGCCCAGCACGGTGACGGCCACGCCGGGACCGTCCAGCCCGGTCGAGGCCAGGACGGCCTGGGCGGAGCACCCGATCAGCGGTACCCCGGGGAAGACCTCGCCGATGCCGGCGAGCACCGCGGCCGGCTCGGGCTGTCCGGAGCTGAACACGATGACCAGCGCGGCATCGGTGCCAGCGCGGGCCTGCCGCGCTGCCTCCCGCCCGGACCGGCGGGGATCGGCATCTGTACACCGACCGACCGCAAGCCACCGTCGCCCGGTGTCCATCCGCCTAGTCTTGGATACCGGAGCCTATTCCTCAAGAACTGCCAGGGAAGCCATTCAACCAGGCGGAATGTGTGACGTGCGGCGGCCGGTCGATCGCCGATGCCGATCGGGTACACTGATCGACATGCCGCACCGTTAGGGCCTGGTCCCCCGCCTCTACCTGGTCACCCGTGCCGATCTCCCGCCCGGTACCCAGGCCTGTCAGGCGGCTCACGCGGCACTCGACTTCGCCGTCGCGCACCCCGGCCTCGTCCGCGACTGGCATCACGGCTCGAACACCCTGGTCGTCCTGGCTGCGCCCGACGAGCTCGCGCTCGGCTGGCTGTGCGCCGACGCCGGCGCGGCCGGCCTGCGGGTCGTCCGGTTCCACGAACCCGACCTCGGTCACGCGCTGACCGCGGCCGCGTTCGAGCCCGCCGCCCGGCCCCTGGTCCCTGTCCTCGAAGCACGCCACGCCGCGCTGTGGGCGCAGCAGGCCCATCTCCTGCTCTCCTCCCGCGACCACCTCGCCGCGGCCGAACCACGACTGTGCCGCCTGGTCGCCAGTCTCGCCGACGGTCACCTCGCCGGCGAGACCGAGATCGCCATGCTTCGCATGGCGCCGGCCCGGACCCGCCAGCAACTCCAGCAGGACGCCTGGGGCGACTACATCGCGCAGCGCGACGCGGCCGTCGAGGCCCGGTGGGCCGCGCTGAGCCGACGAGCCCGCCGGCAGACCAGCCTGCCGCTCCTTCGCAGACTCGACGACATCCGACAGCGCCTCGGCCAGATGAGCCAGGAACTACGTTGACGCGCCCGGCAGGGTGGGCAGACGACGGGCGCCCACAAGCTCTGGGCGGGTTGCGCCGGGACGGCGGCGCGGTAGGACGCCGTACCGGGCGAACAGCCGGTTCGCTTTCTCGCGTTCGTCGCACCCGCCTTCGGTACGGCAGGTGATGCATCGGCCGTCGCTGAGCGAGACTGGGTGACCGTCCAGCGCGGCTTGGGCAGTGGCGAGTCGCTCCGTCGCGGGATGCGCAAGGTAGATCGCGGATATCACTTTCCCCTCCGTCTCCTCGCGTGGCGGTCTTGGAATCAAGTGCGGGCGTCTCGATTCCGGTTGCCGGTGCCCGCCGTATTGGGGCGACCGGCAGCTCGCGCGGCACAGTCTGGGCAGCGCAGCGTCGCGCCACAGACGCCACACCAGCGGCGGGACTTGCGGTACGTGACAAACCCGGCGACGAATCCGACGAACAGGGCTGGCATCACGCCAACAAGGAGGAGACTCACAGCGTTGGCCCTCCATGGCTCAACCCAACGGCCGACACCGGCTCATCTCTCTTCGGGCGGCGGGATCTTTCAGTGCCCGGACGTCGAAAGCAGTGCGCTCGCTCGTCAATGAACGGCCAGCGAAATCCCGGTACCGACCGACAAGAACCCGCTCGCCACCTGGTGCTCAGGCAACGGATCACCGGTTAGCCGCAACATCGTCCGGTCTCCGACCAATCGGCGCCGTCCGTGCAGCCACCGGTCGTTGAGTAGGACGTACCCCTCTCCGACCGCGAGATCGAGTGTGATCGCGCGCAGGCGGACGAGTTCCCGAAGCCTGCCCACGTACAGCGACGCAGCCGGCGAGAAGCGGACAAGGTCGTCGAAGCGCAGTCGCACGGCAACGCGATGGCCGCCCTGGTCCTCGAAGACCGAGCCGAGGTGTCCCGATCCGCTGCCGAAGTAGGCCGAGCGGGGTGCACGCAGGGCATCGAGCATCGCCGGGTCGGTCTCGGCGATCTCTCGATACAGGCCGTAGCCATCCACCAGCACAATCTGGCCGCCGGATCTGGGCCGCCGAGCGCAGGCAAGCATCAGGATCCGCGGCGGCTCGGCAACTGCTGACCCATCGGTGTGCGGCACCAATTCCCGGTCGGTGAACCCGGAAAGGCTCCCGATTGCGGTGGAGAAACGGCGCTCGATGGTCGTTACACCTGCGCTGTCGCTGTCTCGGTGGATCCTTGGAGTCATCAAGCTACGGCCGGCACGCAGTAGCGCGGTTCGGTCAGTCAAACCCGAGAGCATCGCGATGCCTTGCTGGCGCAGGGCATCAGCGACCCGAGAGGCGCTCTCCGGCTCACGAAGATCAAACCGAGCCAGGTCCGGTTCGTCGTTCATGTGGTCACCTCCGATAGGATGCGCCGTCGCGTCCACCGTGGCCGCACCTACCGCATGGATCAAGTGACAGCTTGTCAACGCTGGCCAGACTGTCGACGCCCGATCGACGTGCTACGTTCCGGACATCCGCACCCGTCGCCGGCCCGAGAGGACCCACCGCGTGGGACACCAGCCGCAGCTATTCCCGGTCTCTGTCAAGGGCGTCGTCATCCGCGACGGCCGAGTCCTGTTGCTGCGCAACGAGCGCGACGAATGGGAACTCCCAGGCGGCAAACTGGAACTCGGCGAAGACCCGGAAAGCTGCGTTGCACGCGAGATCACCGAAGAGGTCGGCTGGGCGATCACCACCGGCCCCATTCTCGACGCCTGGCAGTACCACATCCGCGACGGCGTGGACGTGCTGATCGTGACCTACGGCTGCCACACCAGCAGCGACGCGGCACCCGTGGTCAGCAACGAGCACAAGGAAGTTGGGCTGTTCACGGCCAACGAGGCGGCAGTTCTGCGGATGCCCGAGGGCTACAAGAAGTCGATCACGGCCTGGTACCTACAAGCCGCCTCATCGGTGGCATAACCGGACGGCCGAGATGCGATGCGAGGCATGCGGGGCCACCGTAAGCCGCTGGAGCGCCTCACCGCTGTGTCCCGCATGTCACGCTGTCTCCGGAGCTGCCGTGACTCGGCTGACCCACGCCGCGCAACTCGTCACCGAAAGAGATCGCGGCGCGGTTCTGGTACAGCTGGCGCGGGCAACCGGGGAACTCGGTGACCGAGCAACGTTCGATCAGGTCATCGACAGCGCTCGGCGATTCGGTGATAACAACAGCGCGGGAGCGCTCGCCAGTCGGTATGCCGTGAACGAGGTGCATCTGCGCGGGCTGGTACGTACCTGGCGACCACGACAGGCCATCAAACTGCTCGCGCGGCACGAGATACCAACCACCGCGACTCCACCTCAATGGCAGGCCATCCAGCAGGTCACCATCGGCGAGGTGCTCTTGGCCGACGCCGACATAGTTCAAGCGGAAGCGGCCTTCCAGACCGCAATAATCATCGCCGAACGCCATCGGTTGCCCCACCAGATCCAACGTATCGTACGGATAAGTGACGGTCGTCTCATAACCATCCATAACCTCGCCTGGCAGGCACTAAACCGGCTCAAGATTGCCGCTCCGTAACTTGGCTGTGTCGAGGTCGGAGGGGCTTCGCTTGCACGCCGCTCTTGGAGACGGCCACTTCGTCGTCCCTGCCAGTCGCGCCCGTCGACGCCCTACCGATCCTCAAGAACGTCAACATCACCGAGGCCCCTGAACGCCTCCAACGCAAGCTCTACGACGCCCTGCAACTCCAGGTCCGCTACGACCGCCCCGACCAAGCCCGCTTCCGCCCCACCCTCACCGACGACACTGTCGAGGCACTCGCCAAGGTGACCGGCGGCAGCGCAACGAGAGAACCTGAGACGCGTGCCCATGCGACTGCCACCCCGCCTGGGGCACCAGATCAGGTCATGATGAGCCCGTCATGACACCGGCGCCTCGGTGCCGGCCGGCGCGGCGGCGGGGCTATCGGCGGGTCGCTCGTCCTCCCCGACCGTGGGCGTGGGCTTGAGCCGGCCACGCCGCTCGTCCCAGACATCGCGGGCGATGATCTGGATCATGCCGGCAACCGGGATGGCCAGCAGTGCGCCCAGGATCCCCGCGAGCTCGACCGCGATCAGGATGCTCACCAGCACCGTCAGCGGGTTCAGCCGGACGGTGCGGGCGAGGATCACCGGCTGGAGCACGTGGTTCTCCAGTTGCTGGTACAGCACGAAGAACACCACCACGACGATGCCCGCGGTGAGGGAGTGGAGGAAGCCCGCCGCCGCCGCCACGATCGCCCCGAGTGTCGCGCCGACCAGCGGTATCAGGTCGGCGATCGCCACGAACAGCGCGATCAGCCCGGCGAAGGGAACCCCTAGGACGAGCAGGACCACGTAGGTGAGGATGCCGCAGATCACACTGATCAGCAGGTTGCCGCTGAGGTAGCCGGTGATGGTCTTGGCGCAGTCGGTACCGACGCGGCGGATCCGCTCGGCGCGGCGCGGCTCGAACAGCGCCAGGAACGCGTCGATCAGCCGGGGCGCTTCCAGGACCATGAGGTACGCCAGCACGAAGATCGTGATTATGCCGGCGACGGTGGTGGCCGCCCCCCGCACGAACGCCACCGCCGACGCGCCCAGGCCGCTGGCGTTCTGCCGGAGCTGGTCGCTGTGCTGCTGCAGGTACCGGTCGACGTGAAAGCGCTGGACCACCTCGCCGACCGGCCCGCGGCCGGCCCGCGCCTCGCTGACCAGCCGGGGTAGCTCGTCGGCGAGCTGCGCGCCTTCCCGCACCAACGGTACGACGAACAGCGTGACCAGCCCGGCGAGCGCCAGGAAGACGGCGAGGAAGACGATCAACGTCGACAGCCAGCGCTTGCACCAGGCGGCACGCCGCTGGACCCAGTTGGTCACGGGGTGCAGCGCGGTGGCGATGAACGCGGCGATGACGATCCACGTCAGTACCCGACGGGTTTCATAGACCAGCATAAGTCCGAGCGCGGTGAGCAGCACCATACCGATGACGATCGCGGTGCCGCGGACCGGCGACCGGTGCCGTTGGGTATCCATGCGCAGCTACTCTCCGCCGCCCGGCTGGTCAAACGGGTTGCGTCGATTCGGTCGCGGGCGGGTTTGCCGGAGCGGCCGCCGGGAAAGCCGAGGAGTCGCCCACGACTGGGCGGCACGGGGCACCGCCCGCGCGCGTCCGGTGGCAGGCTCGGGAGGTGCATTCGCTCGTACAGGCGGTCGTCGATGACTACCTGTCCGCGGTCGACCGCGCGGTCCCCGGCCTGGTCGAGGGTTTCTATCTCGTCGGGTCGGTGGCGCTGGGCGACTTCCGCCCGCACGCGAGCGATGTCGACTTCGTGGCCGTCACCGCGAGCCCGCCGTCCGAGCCCGACCTCGTGGCGCTACGACGTGCGCATCGATCGCTGGCCCGGCGGCCGTTCCTCGACGGCGCGTACGTGACGTGGCAGGACCTGGGTGCGGAGCCGGCGCTGGCCGCTCCCGGCGCGGGCGTGCACGAGGGCCGGCTGCACCGGCGGGATGGCGGGTGCGACCCAGTGACCTGGCACACGCTGGCCGACCACGGCGTGCCGGTGCGGGGCCCGGAGCCCGCGGCGCTGCGGGTGTGGACCAGCCGCGTCGCGCTGAGCGCATGGACCCGCCGGAACCTGGACGACTACTGGAGGGTCTGGCTGCGGCGCAGTTCCCGTCTGCTGTCGCGCCCGGGGTTGGCGTGCGTGCACCCGTGGGGCCCGGCCTGGGGCGTTCTCGGGGTCAGCCGCCTGCACTACACGTTGGCCACCGGCGGCATCACGTCCAAGTACGGCGCCGGGTTGTACGCGCGGGAGACCTTCGACCCCCGGTGGTCGCGCATCGTCGACGAGTGCCTGCGGCTGCGCCGCGGTGACGGTGGCCGGCCGGGGTACCGCAGCCCGTTCGCGCGGCGGCGGGCGGCGCTGGCCTTCGTCGCCATGGTGATCGAGGACGCGCACCGCGGCCGGTAGGCGGGCGACGAGATCGTGGACGCGGGCGCCCGTCCAGGGGGACGAGCGTCCACGATCTCCACGGTTGCGGCCGTCTAACCCCGAAGAGGCTCGAAACCGCGAGCCGATATCCCACTACCGCATCGCAGATGCGGCCCGCTAAAGTCGACGAGGTGACGGTGTTCCGGATCGGCGAGGCGGCCGAGCTGCTGAGCGTCAGCGCGGACACGGTCCGCCGCTGGGTGGACGCCGGCCGGCTGTCCGCCGTGCGCGACGAGCACGGCCACCGGGTGATCAAGGGAGTGGACCTCGCCGCGTTCGCCCGGTCCCAGGGCGGGGAGCCGGACGAGCGGGTCGAGGCGTCCTCGGCCCGTAACCGGCTGCGGGGCATCGTGACCGCGGTCGTCAAGGACACCGTGATGGCCAAGGTCGACATCCAGGCCGGGCCGTTCCGGCTGGTGTCGCTGATGAGCCGGGAGGCGGTCGACGACCTGGACCTGCGGGTCGGCTCGGTGGCGGTCGCGGTGATCAAATCGACCACGGTGGTGGTGGAGAAGCCGACGCCGGCCGGGGCCGGTCGGGGGAGGAGCGGCCCGTGAGAGCACGACGGGTGGGCGCGGCCCTGGCGCTGGTCGCGCTGCTGGCGGCGGGTTGCGACAACGGTACCGGCGCCAGCCCGCGGGCCAGCGGGTCCGGGGTGACGGGAAGCGTGACGGTGTTCGCGGCGGCCTCGCTGACCGAGTCGTTCACCCGGATCGGCACGGACTTCGACGCCGCCAACCCCGGGGTGAAGGTGACCTTCAACTTCGCCGGCAGCGCCGCGCTGGCCACCCAGATCAACCAGGGCGCGCCGGCCGACGTGTTCGCCCCGGCCGCCCCGGCGAACATGAAGACGGTCACCGACGCCGGCAACGCGGCCGGCAGCCCGGTCACGTTGGTGAAGAACCAGCTCGTCATCGCCGTGCCCAAGGGCAACCCCCACGGCGTCGCCGGCCTCGCGGACCTGGCGAAGCCCGGGGTGAAGGTGGCGCTCTGCGCCGCCCAGGTGCCCTGTGGCGCGGCGGCGACGAAGGCGCTGTCCGCCGCCGGGGTCAAACTCACCCCGGTCACCCTGGAACAGGACGTGAAATCCGCGTTGGCCAAGGTGAAGCTCGGCGAGGTCGACGCGGCCCTGGTCTACCGCACCGACGTCAGGGCCGCCGCGTCCGGCGTGGACGGCATCGAGTTCGCCGAGTCCGCGCAGGCGGTCAACGAGTACCCCATCGTGGTCCTGAAGGACGCGGCCAACCGGCCGGCGGCGCAGGCGTTCGTCGCTTACGTCCGCTCCCCGAAGGGCATGGCGGTCCTGACCGCGGCCGGCTTCCAGGTCCCGTAGCCGGCCGCCGTGTCCGCCGTCGACGATCCGGCCGTGGCAGCGGCGCGCCGGGCGACCGGCCGGCCTCCGGTGGCGCTGCTGCTGCCGGCCGCGGCCGGGCTGGCGTTCCTGGTGCTGCCGCTGGTCGGGCTGCTCGTCCGGGCCCCCTGGGCAAGCCTGCCCCGGCGGTTGACCGCGCCCGGGGTACTGACGGCGCTGCGCCTGTCGCTGGAGACCGCGACCCTGGCCACGCTGGTGTGCCTGGCCCTGGGGGTACCGCTGGCCTGGCTGCTGGCCCGCGTGGAGTTCCGCGGCCGGCGCCTGGTCCGCGCCCTCGTCACCGTCCCGCTCGTGCTGCCCCCCGTGGTGGGCGGGGTCGCGCTGCTGCTCGTGTTCGGCCGCAAGGGTCTGCTCGGTGCGTGGCTCAACGGCACGTTCGGGATCACCGTGCCGTTCACCACCACGGGGGTGGTCGTCGCGGAGGCGTTCGTGGCGATGCCGTTCCTCGTCATCGCGGTGGAGGGCGCGTTGCGCGGGGCGGACACCCGGTACGAGGAGGCCGCCGCGACGCTCGGCGCCGACCGGTGGACCACCTTCCGCCGGGTCACGCTCCCGCTCGTGGCGCCCGGCGTGGCGGCGGGCGCGGTGCTGTGCTGGGCCCGCGCGCTGGGTGAGTTCGGCGCCACCATCACCTTCGCCGGCAACAGCCCCGGCCGTACCCAGACCATGCCGCTGGCCGTCTACCTCGCCCTCGAACAGGACTTCGACGCGGCCATCGTGCTCAGCCTCATCCTGCTCGCCGGGTCGGTGACCATCCTGGCCAGCCTGCGCGACCGGTGGATCGCGAGCCCATGACCGGCGACCCCGAGCTGCTGCGCGCGCACCTGGTCGTGGTCCGGGCCGGGTTCCGGCTCGACCTCCCGATTCGGGTCGCGGCCGGGGAGGTGGTGGCCCTGCTCGGCCCGAACGGCGCCGGCAAGACCACCGCCCTGCGCGCTCTGGCCGGGCTGCTGCCGTTGACCGCCGGGCACATCGAGCTGGCCGGCCGTACCGTCGACGACCCGCACCGTCGCATGTGGACACCCACGCACCGCCGCCCGGTCGGCGTGGTGTTCCAGGACTACCTGCTCTTCCCGCACCTGAGCGCACTGGACAACGTGGCGTTCGGACCGCGCAGCCGGGGCGCCACCCGGCAGCGCGCCCGCGAGCAGGCGGCCGCCTGGCTGCGCCGGGTCGGGCTGGCCGACCGCGCCCGCGCGAAACCCCGCCACCTGTCCGGTGGCCAGGCCCAGCGGGTGGCCCTCGCCCGGGCGCTGGTGCTGGACCCCGCCCTGCTGCTGCTCGACGAGCCGCTCGCCGCGCTCGACGCGCGTACCCGGCTGGACACCCGCGCCCAACTGCACAGGCACCTGGCCGAGCATCCCGGTGCGACCCTGCTGGTCACCCACGACCCCCTGGACGCGCTGGTCCTCGCCGACCGGCTGGTCATCATCGAGGACGGCCAGGTCGTGCAGGAGGGTGACGCCGCGACGATCACGGCCCAGCCGCGCACCGACTACGTCGCCCGCCTCGTCGGGCTCAACCTCTACCGCGGCCACGCCCACGAGCACACCGTCCGCCTCGGCACCGACTTCACCCTCACCGTCGCCGACCCGGCCGAGGGGGAGGTCTTCGTGGCCTTCCCGCCCGCCGCCGTCGCGCTGCATCCCCACCGGCCGGACGGCAGTCCCCGCAACACCTGGCCGGCCCGGATCGCCGGCGTGCAACGGCATGGCGACAACCTGCGGGTCCAGCTCAGCGGCCCGGTCACCGCCGCCGCCGACATCACCCCGGCCGCCGCAACCCACCTGCACCTGCACCCGGGTCAGGAGGTGTGGGCCGCCGTCAAGGCCGCCGAGACGCGCACCTACCCCGCGACGCCGGGCTGAGCCGGTACCACCGGAAGAGCCGCCATGGCCGCGGCCAGCGCCTCGTCGGACAGCTCATGGTCGACCATCTCGCCGGCGAGGTAGCTGCCGTACGCCGCGAGGTCGAGGTGTCCGTGCCCGCACAGCGCGGTGAGGATCACCTTCGGCTCGCCGGTCTCCTTGCAGCGCAACGCCTCCTCGATGGACGCGGCCAGCGCGTGGGTCGGTTCCGGCGCGGGCACGATGCCTTCGGCGCGGGCGAACCGGATGCCCGCTTCGAAGCACTCCCGCTGCGTCTTTGCCACCGCCTCGATGAGGCCCAGCTCGTAGAGGTGGGAGATCAGCGGCGACATGCCGTGGTAGCGCAGCCCGCCGGCGTGGATCGGGTCGGGGACGAAGTCGTGCCCGAGGGTGTGCATCTTGATCAGCGGGGTCATCCCGGCGGTGTCGCCGAAGTCGTACGCGTACACGCCCTTGGTGAGCGACGGGCAGGCGGCCGGCTCCACGGCACGGATCGTCGGGTCGATCCGGCCGGCCAGCTTCTCCCGCAGGAACGGGAAGGCCAGCCCGGCGAAGTTGGATCCACCACCGGTGCAGCCGACGATCAGGTCGGGACTCAGCCCCACCTTCCCGAACTGCACCAGCGCCTCCTCGCCGATGACCGTCTGGTGCATCAGCACGTGGTTGAGCACGCTGCCCAGGGCGTAGTTGGTGTCCGCGTGGCGCGCGGCCACCTCGACCGCCTCGCTGATCGCGATGCCCAGCGAACCGGGGGAGTCCGGGTGCTCGGCGAGCACCTTGCGGCCGGCCTCAGTCAGGTCGGACGGCGACGGGTGGATCACCCCGCCGAACATCTCGATCATGACCTTGCGGTAGGGCTTCTGGTCGTAGCTCGCCCGAACCTGCCACACCTCGCACGCCAGGTCGAACTGGGCGCACGCGAACGCCAGCGCGCTGCCCCACTGGCCGGCGCCGGTCTCGGTGGTCACCCGCCGCACTCCGGCGGCGGCGTTGTAGCAGGCCTGCGCCACGGCCGTGTTGGGCTTGTGCGATCCCGCGGGCGAGCCGCCCTCGTACTTGTAGAAGATCTTCGCAGGGGTACCGAGGGCGCGCTCCAACCGGTGCGCCCGGTACAACGGGGTCGGGCGCCACAGGCGGTACACGTCGAGCACCGGCCTCCGGGATGTCCACGTACCGGTCGGTGCTCACCTCCTGCGCGATCAGCGCCATCGGGAACAGCGGCGCCAGGTCGTCCGGCCCGATCGGGGCGAGCGTGCCCGGATGCAGCACCGGCGGCGGCGGGCTGGGCAGGTCGGCGAGCACGTTGTACCAGCGGCGCGGGATCTCCGACTCGGCCAGGGTGATCTTCGTGACCATGCTCCGAGCCAACCACAGTCGGGCCGCGAGCGGGAGGGGTTCGCCGTCGAGCGCGCCGCTAGGCCGGGAGCGCGACCGCGGTCAGCACGAGCCCGTCGCGCACCAGCCACCGCCCCGGCAGCGTGCGCAACGGCACCCCGCCCACGTCCGGACCCGGTACCCGCAGCCGCGCCGTGAACGTGTCCGCCTCGATCACCATCTCGGCGTCCTCGAAGCCCAGCCACCGCCCCGCCACCGGGTACCACGCCTTGTAGACCGACTCCTTGGCGGAGAACAGCAGCCGGTCCCAATGCACCCCGGGCCGGGACCCGGCGAGCAGCTCCAGCCGGGTCCGCTCGTCGGGCAGGGCGACCAGGTCGAGCACCCCGTCCGGCAGCCGCGCGTGCGGCTCGGCGTCGATGCCCACGCTGGCCAGGTGCCGGTCCAGCGCGACCGCGGCGGCCCGGTACCCCGCGCAGTGGGTGATGCTGCCCACCACCCCGGCCGGCCACCGGGGTTCCCGGTTGGGCCCGACCGGGATCGCCACCTCGGCCAGGCCCAGCCGGGCCAGCGCGCGCCGGGCGCAGTGCCGGCCGGTGGTGAACTCCCGGCGGCGCACGTCGACCGCGCTGGTCACCGCCGGCGCCTCCGCGGGGTGGAGCACGGCCTCGGGCGGGTCGTCGAACGCCTCCACGGCGGCGACGTCCGCGGGCAGGATCTCCTCGATCAACTTTTCGACCTCCGGGGGCGGCCTGGCCATCGGTACCAGCGGGTGTCATTGTGACGGACATGCGGAAGTACGTGATCATGGGAGTACAGGGCAGCGGCAAGGGTACCCAGGCCGGGCTTCTCGCGGACAAGTTCGACCTCGTGCACATCAGCGTCGGCGACATTTTCCGCTGGCACGTGCAGCACCACACCAAGCTCGGCGCCCAGGTGCGGCGCATCATGTCGGCCGGCGAGCTGGTCGACGACGACCTGGTGGAGTCGACGGTGCGGGAGCGGCTGGCCCAGCACGACTGGAACTACGGGTTCGTGGTCGACGGCTTTCCGCGCAACCGGCCGCAGGCGGAGTTCTTCCTGGAGAGTTACGACATCGATGCGGTGATCCACCTGGACCTGCCCGACGAGGAGGTGCGCCGGCGGGTGCTGGCCCGCCGGCTGTGCTCGCGCTGCGGCCTGGACTACAACCTCATCGCCCACCGCCCGACGGTCGAGAGCCGGTGCGACGTGTGCGGCGGCGAGCTGGTCGCCCGCGAGGACGACACCGAGGAGGCGCTGCGTATCCGGTTGCGGGACTACCACACCAAGACCGACCCGGTGCTGGAGCTGTTCGCGCGCAAGGAGTTCGTGGTGACCCTGGACGCCCGCCTGGACAAGGCGACGGTGCAGCAGGAGATCCGGCGCCGGCTGGGGCTGGACGGCAAGCCATTGGTTCCGCTACGGTAACCGTTACCCATGACGCACCATGACCGGATACTGGACGCGCTCGGCGACCCGATGCGGCGCCGGATCGTTGAACGGCTGCGGCGCGGCCCGCTGCCGGTGGGCGAACTGGCGCAGCGGCTGCCGGTCGGCCGCCCGGCGGTCAGCAAGCACCTCAAGGTGCTGGAGGGCGCCGGGCTGGTCGAGCACCGCAGCGTCGGCACGCGCAACCTGTACGCGCTGGCGCCGGCCGGCTTCGTCGCCCTGCAACAGTGGCTCGTGCAGACCTGGGACGCGTGCGGCTGGCCGACGAGGACGACCTGAGCGTGGTCCGGGGTGTCCTGCAGGTACAGGTGCAGGTGCGGCCGTGGCACGTGAGGTTCGGCTCACAGGTAGAGGGCGCGTAGCCGGGGATCCTCGACCGCGTCCGGCCCGACGATCGCGGTCAGCAGCGCGCGGAACGCGGCCACCCGGTCCGGCCCGTGCTCGCGGACGAGCTGCCGTTCGTAACGCTGGTGGAACCGGCGCGCGGCGCGCAGCACCTCCTGCCCGCGCGCGGACAGGCCGACCAGCCGGGCCCGGCGGTCGTGCGGGTCGGGGTGCCGCTCCAGGTACCCCCGCTGCTCCATCGCCTCGACGAGCTGGCCGGCGCCCTGCTTGGTGATGTCGAGGCGCTCGGCCAGCGCGCTGACCGTCATCGGCCCGGCGGCGAGGGCCCGCAGCACGTACCCGTCGGAGCGCCCGGTGTCGTCGAACCCCTGCGCGGCCAGGGCCGCGCGGAGCTCGAACACGAACTCCTGGTACGCGGCGGCCAGCAGGATGCCGATGTCGAGGGGTTGCCCGGAGGAAGCCATGCGGTCATGATAGACAAGTCAGCTTGGACAAGCTAACTTGTCTATCTCGGAGGATCGAATGACCGTCATCAAGGCGGCGCAGGCACCGCGCTTCGCGGTACCGGGCGTGGAGTTCACCGGGTTCGCGGCGCCCAGCCGCGGATCCACCAACGTGTGCACGTGGCGGATCACCGTCGAGCCGCGGTACGTGTCGGACCAGTCGCACACGCTGACCCAGGCGGAGATCTTCATGGTGACCCGGGGTGCCCTGCGGGTCACCGAGGACGGCGACCTGCTGGGACCGGGCGACGCCGCCGTGGTACCGGCCGGGAAGCCCATCTTCGTCACCAACCCCGGCGACGAGCCGGCCGAGGCCTACGTCGCGATCGGCGCCGGCTTCACCGCGACGCTGGCCGACGGCACCGCGCTCGACATTCCCGCCTGGGCCCGCTGACCGCGTCACGGCCGGGCGGCGGGGCAGACTGACGGGCATGACCACACCCGGATCCGCCCGGCCGCGGCTGGCCGGCACGCTTGCCACGGTGCGCCCGGGCCGGCCCGAGGACGTCGCGGCGCTGTGCGCGATCCTCGCCGAGCCGTCGGTGACCCGCTGGTGGGGCGAGCCCGACCCGGTCGACGTCGTGGCCGGCGATCTGCTCGGCGACACCGGTACCGTGCTGCTCGTCATCGAGGTCGGCGGCGCGGTGGCCGGCGGCGTCCAGTACCACGAAGAGACCGACCCGATGTACCGGCACGCGGGCATCGACGTCTACCTCGGCGGGCGGTACCAGGGGCGCGGGGTGGGTACCGAGGCGGTCGCGCTGGTGGCCCGCTTCCTCGTCGAGGAGCTGGGTCACCACCGGCTCACCATCGACCCCGCGGTGGACAACGTCCCGGCGATCCGCTGCTACGAGAAGGTGGGGTTCCGGCGCGTCGGGGTGATGCGCCGGTACGAGCGCGGGCTCGACGGCACGTTCCACGACGGCCTGCTCATGGACCTGCTCGCCGAGGAGCTCGCTAGCTCCGCAGGAACTCGGTGAGGGCGGCGTGGTACGGCATGATGCTGTCGATCTCGACGTACTCCTCGGGGCCGTGCTGCCCGCCACCGGCGATCCCGAAGGCGACCGCGTCGAGGCCGCGCGCCGAGTAGTACCGGCCGTCGGCCGCGCCGTGCTTGCGCAGGAACCCGCCCGGGAACCCCTGGTGCTGTGCCGCCTGGCGCAGGCGCTTGACCTCGGTGCGGTCCCGGTCGGCGTAGTGCGGCTGGTCGACGTGGTCGATCTCCACCGTGACGCCGGGCACGCAGAAGCTCGACAGGTACGCGGCGACCTCCGCCTCGGTGCGCCCGGTCAAGTCCGCGTCTTCTGGCGGGAAGCGGATGTCCAGCCAGGCGCTGGCCGCGGCGGGGATCTGGTTGAACACGTCGTTGGGCGTCTCGATGCGGGCCACGTTGACCGTGGTGCACCAAGCCTCCTGTGCCGGCACCGGGTAGCGGGCCAGCAGGCGCTCGACGCTGTGGAGCAGCTTGACGACGGCGCTGTCGGCGAGCCACGGGTATGCGCTGTGCCCGGTGCGGCCGGTCGCGTGCAGGTAGGCCTTGAGCAGCCCCTTGGACTCGGTGACCAGGTTGAGCCCGCTCTGCTCGCCGATCACCACGAACCGGCCGGTGACGCCCTGCTCCACCTGGTACCCCGTGCCGTCGCGCCCGCCGACCTCCTCGTCGGTGACGAGCTGCAGGGCCACCGGGTAGGGCAGGTCGCCCGCCTGCTCGGCGAAGACCACCGCCTGGACCAGCGCGGAGACCTTCATGTCGTGCGCCCCCCGGGCGTAGAGCCGGTCCCCGACCCGGTACGGGCGGAACTGGGCCGGTTCGGCCGGTACCACGTCGAGATGGGCGTTGAGGATGACCGCGAAGTCGGTGCGGGCCGGTCCGGGGTACAACAGCGCGCTGGGCTTGTGGTTGCGTTCGAAGCGCTCGACGGTGAAGCCGGGCCCGATGACGTCGAGGACGAAGTCCAGCACCCGGCGCAGCTCGTGTGGCCGGTGAGCGGTGGACGGGATTCCCAGCAGCTCTCCGACGGTGATGAGGAACTTGTCCAGCCGCATGGTCAGCCGTCCCCGCCCGAGCAGGGCGCGCCGGGTTCGGCCGAGGCCGTGACGCGGTACTTGCGGATGAACCCGTCGATGCGCTTGTCGTCGGCGGAGTCCACGGCGAGCTGGTAGCCCCACGCCTGCAACGAGATCGCCACCTGCTGGCCGGGGTAGGGGCTGAGCATCGTGTAGTCGGTGCCGCGCACCCGCGCCGCGAGCTTGTCCACGGCCGCCTTGTCCAGCCCCGGCTTGTAGGTGATCCACACAGCGCCGTGCTCCAGGCTGTGCACCGCCTTCTCCTTGAGCACCGGGTCGCGGTACACCTTGCCGGTGCAGGTCACCCAGCTCGGGTGGTGGGGGCCGCCGGCGGGCGGGTCCATCGGGTAGCTGATCGCCCCTTCCTTGTGGCTCGCGGTCAGCGCGCCCGGATTGGTCTGGTGGTAGTCGATCACCGCGGAAAGGTCGACCTCCTCGGCGGGGTCGGCGGCCGGCTTGCCGGCGAGCACCCGGGGCAGTACCACGGCCGCGGTCACCGCGGCGCCCACGAGCACCACGACGATCGCGACCAGGCCGATCACCAGGCCCGTCCCGGCGCCGCGCGGGCGGGGGGCGGCGGGGACCGGATAGCCCGGCGCCGGCGGGAAGCCCTGCGGCGGGTAGCCCGGCGCGGCCGGACCCGGCGGGGCGTACCCCGGCGCGGGCTGACCCGGCGGCGCGTACCCGGGCGGTGGCGGCCCGTACGCGGGCGGCGGGTAGCCCGGCTGCGCCGGTGGGTACGTGGCCGGGTCCGGCCACTGCGGGTACTGGTCGGACCCGGGCTGGCCGTAGGGTGCGCTCACACTCGCACCCTACGGCCTGCGTGCTACCCCAACCCGAACAGGGGGAACAGCGGGAAGCGGACCACCTGCGGGTCGTGGTCGGACGCCTGGTCCGCGAACTCCGCGTTGATATGCACGATGTCGTACTGGTAGAACGCCCGCGCCAGCGCCGCCGAGACCAGGATGTGGTCGAGCACCTGCGAGTTGCCCTGGAACACGTAGCTGTAGCGCTCGGCGACCGGCAGCGTGCGCGGCAGGTCGGTCAGGTACCCGTCGCCGACCAGGAGGTCCGCGGTCGGCGAGAACTCGAAGTCGTTGAGGTCGCCGAGCACCACCACGGCGGCCCGGGCGTCGGCCGCCCGTACCTGGTCGACGAAGCCGCGGACCGCCCGCGCCTGCTGGTGCCGCTGGGTCTCGCTGGCCCGTGCCGGCGGCTGGAACCGGCCCATCAGCGGCTGGTCGCCACCCTTGGAGGTGAAGTGGCAGCCGACCACGATGACGTCGCGCCCGCGGAACCGGAACTGGGCGACCAGCGGCCGCCGGGAGGCCGTCCACGCCGCGTTGCCCGGGTCGACCAGGCCCGGCGAGACGGTGAGCTGGGCCCGGCCGGACCGGTCCCGGGTCACCGCGACCGGGGTGGTCGCGTCCCCGCCGGGACGGTCCACAAAGGACAGTCCGCGGTCGGCACGGAACAGGAAGGCCACCCGGATGTTGCCACCGGGCTGCCCGCCGGTCGTGTCGTTGAGCGGGTCGATCTCGCGGTACCTGTACACCGGACCGCCGGCCGCGCTGATCGCCGCCACCAGCTTGTCGAGCGTGACGTTCGCGGCGACGGTACCGTCGTCGACCGCGCCGCTGTTGTCCTGGATCTCCTCCAGCGACACGATGTCGGGCGCGGACAGGTTGCGCACCAGGCCCGCCGCGAGCCGGTCGAACTTGGCCGGCGGGTCGGTCGGCGCCAGGTTCTCCACGTTGTACGTGGCGATCGCCAGCTCCAGCGGCCGCTGCCGGCGGGTCACCTCGGGCTGGATCGGGCCGGCCGTGCGGGCCGGGGTGGCCAGCACGTCGAGGTTCCAGTTGGCGAAGTCGTAGTCGAGGATCCCGATCACCGGCCCGGGCAGGGTGTCGCCGACGTTGGCGGTCGGCACCGGCGCCAGGGCCGGAGCCAGGATCAGCCGGTCGGCGTTGGGGTCGGCGTAGGAGTAGAGCACGCCCCCGCGGACGGTACGCGGGTCGGCCGTGCCAGCCGGCACCACCGGTAGCTCCCCGAACGTGTTGGTGGGCCCGACCGCGACCGCGCTGGCCAGCCGTACCCGCATGCCCTCCATCGACTCGTAGAAGTCCAGCGCGTGGGCGGCCGGATCGAACGGGGCGGCCTCGACGTCACCCGGCGCGTCCGCGCGCGCCACCGGTGGCGCCACCCGGCCGCCCGCCCCGACCTGCACCGGTGCGGGCAGCGCCGCGCCGGTCCCGGTGACCGTCACGGTGGGCCCGGTCAGCTCGGTCGTGGACAGGTTCGTGGGCGATCCTCCAGGCCGGAACTCGCTGACCGTGCCGGCGACCGCCACCGAGTCTCCACTGTGGACGCTCGGGGCCTTGCCGGTGAAGACGAACAGCCCTTCGCTCGTGGCCGGGTCGGCGTCGGGCGCCCGGTCCTCGATCCAGAAGCCGTTGCCGCGCACCGCGGTCACCACGCCGGTCGTGCTCACCGCGGTACCGGTGAACGGCGAGCGGTGCGCCGCGCCCTGGATGTCGTGGATCGCCCGGCTCGGCGGCGGTGGCGGTGGCGTGCCCTCGCCGCCGTGCGGGTCCGGCGCGCCGGGGATGAAGTCGGCGGCGTTGTTGTCGGTGTCGGTGCTCCCGCCGCCGGCGCGCAGGTCGGCGGTCGTGTTGGACAGGCCGGGAGCCGCCGCGCCCTCGAAGTCGTTGGCCGTGCCGTACCCGACGAAGTCGCGTACCCCGGCGGCGCTCGCGCACGCGCTCCCGCAGCCCAGCGCGGCGGTCGAGGAGGCCAGCGCCACCTTGCCGCTGGCCGCGGCCATCGCGATCGAGCCGGTCACGTCGGGCGAAGGCAGGGGAGTGGTACCCCCGGCGCCGGCCGCCTCCTGGATGAGCAAGTGGGCGCCCGGCGCGACGCTGCCGGTCAGCGCGGTCACCTGGTAGGAGGTACCGGTCGCCGAGGCGTACTGCACACTCCAGCCGGATAGGTCGACCGGGGCGCTACCCCGGTTGACGAGCTCGATGAAGTCGTTGGTGAACGTGGCGCCGGAGTTGCCGCCGCCCCCGTACACCTGGCTGATCACGACATCCGGGGAGACGGCGCCGGCGGGGGTCGCGGTGAGCGCCACCCCGGCCGCCGCCGCGACGGTCGCCAGCACGACCGCGGCCGGTCTGATTCGCAGGGTCATGGTCTGACTGCATACCAGCCGCCGGCGTGCGTGTCCTGGCCAGGAGGTGACAGGTTCGTCAATATGTGGCCGTGGCGGTGCCGGCCGGCGGGCTCAGCCGGCGAGCAGGACGGCGCCGCGGTGGCCGGCGAGGCTGCGGCTGAACTGCGCGGAGTCCATCGGGCGCGCGAACAGGTAGCCCTGGCCCAGCCGGCAGCCCAACTCCCGCAACGCGGCGAGCTGTTCCCGGGTCTCCACGCCCTCGCCGACCGCGGTCATCGACAGCGTCTCGGTGAGCCGCACGATCGTGTGCAGGAACGCCTGCCCCTGCCAGCCCGCCACCACGCCCTCGATGAACGAGCGATCGATCTTCAGGATCTCCACGGGTAGGTGGCGCAGGTAGGACAGCGCGGAGTACCCGGTGCCGAAGTCGTCGATGGCCAGCCGGACGCCGATGTCACGGATCTGCCGGAGCCGCTCCAGGACGGTGCCCGCGTCGCTGACGAACGCGCTCTCGGTGATCTCCAGGATCAGCCGGCCGGGGTCCAGGCCGGTGGCCTCGACGGCCCGGCGCACGTCGCGGACCAGCTCGGGGTCGAGGAGCTGCCGCGCGGACAGGTTGACCGAGACCGCGGGCGGCCCGTCGCCGCCGGGCGGGGTGACCCAGCCGGCGGCCTGCGCGCAGGCCAGGGCGAGCACCCGGCGCCCGACCGGGACGATCAGCCCGGTCTCCTCGGCCAGCGGGATGAACTCGTCGGGGCGGATCACCCCGCGGGCCGGGTGCTGCCAGCGGACCAGCGCCTCGGCCGTGTGCACCTGGCCGCCGCGCAGCTCCAGGATCGGCTGGAAGACCAGGAACAGCTCGTCGCGGGCGACCGCGTGCCGCAGGTCGGTCTCCAGGCTGGCGCGCTGGACCAGGACGGTGTGCATCCGCCGCTCGAACAGCACGTACCGTCCGCCGCCGGCGTGCTTGGCCCGGTACATGGCGGTGTGTCGGCGTCGCGCAGGATGTCCCCGGCGCCGGCCCCGTCGTCGCTGACGGCGATGCCGATGCTGCCGTCGATGCTCACCTCCTCGCCCCCGACGAGGTAGGGCCGCTGCACGGCGGCGAGCATCCGGGTGGCCAGTAGCCGGACGTCGGGGCAGTCGGCGCCCTCGACGAGGACCGCGAACTCGTCGCCGCCGAAGCGGGCCAGCAGGTCCTCGCTGCGCAGGCACTCGCGCAGCCGGCGGCCGACCTGCCGGAGCAGCTCGTCCCCGGCCGCGTGGCCCTGGGTGTCGTTGACCAGCTTGAACCGGTCGAGGTCGAGGAAGAGTACGTGCGCCCGGACCCCGCGGTCCAGCGCCTGTTCGAGCCGGTCGAGGAAGAGCACCCGGTTGGGCAGGCCGGTGACCGCGTCGCGGATCGCGTGCTGCGCGGTGGCCAGCGTCTTGGCGTCCGACAGGGCGATGCTGACCTGGTCGGCGAAGGCGAGCAGGGTCTGCTCCTGCACGTCGGTGAAGCGGTGCCCCGGCCGGAACGAGACGGCCACCAGGCTGCCCACCACCGCGCCGTTCTCCCGGACGGGCGCGGCCATCGCGGCGCGGGCCCCGCGCGCGACCAGCTCCGGGTTGGCGTAGGCCGAGGCCGGGTAGTCGTCGATGCGGACCAGCTCACCGTGGGAGTACGCGGCCCGGCCGATGCCGGAGCGCAGGTGCATCGGCCGGCTGAGCTGGAGGCGTTCGTCGACGGTGGTGCTGACCGAGGCCACCATCAGGACCCCCTGGTCGGCGAGGTACAGCATGGCCAGCTCGGTGCCGAAGAGGTCCAGCGCGCTCGCCGTGACCGTGTCGAAGACCTCCGGCAGCGGGGCCCGGTTGGCGATGGCCCGCTGCACCCGGGCGGTCTGTTCCAGCACCCGCTGGCGCTCGCCGAGCTTCACCATGACCCGCAGCGGCCGCAGGGCCAGGTGCAGCACCCAGGCCATGCCGCGCAGCAGCAGCATCTCGTCGGGGACGAAACCGTCGGTGCCGGCCCGCACGACCAGCATCCGCAGCGCGTCCTCGCCCAGGTCCAGCGTCGCCGCGGCCGCGCGGCACCTGCCCAGCCCGTCGACGGTCACCGTGTCGGCGCCGGCCCGGGCCGCCGCGACCAGCTGTTCGACCTGCGGGTCGTGGGCCGTCAGCCCGACCACGGCCAGTACCGTATCCCGGCTGAACAGCACTCCGACCTCGGCGTCGAGCGCCTCCAGTACCCGCTCCACGGCCGCCCGCAGCGCCGCCTCCTCGTCGCGTTGCTCCGACAGCACCGCGAGGAACTCGACCAGTTGAGACGTGCTCCACGAGTCCGAGGTCATCGGGGGCGCCCGGTCAGCTCAGCGCCACGACGAGCACGGTCTGGTTGTGGAACCCGATCACGCCCTTGGTGCGGGCGATCTCCCCGTACGTGTAGAAGCCGGCCACCGGCGCGGTGCCCGCGCGCTGCGCCATCAACTGCCGCTCGGCCTGCACGCCCGGGTCGCCCAGCACCGCCCGGCGCCCGGCGCAGTCGAAGACCAGCAGCGCCAGCAGCGGTATCTCACCGAGCTGGCCGACCGCGTCGGCGCAGGCCGCGTCGAGGGCGGCCAGCGTGGAGTCGGCGTCGCCGCTGGCCAGCCACGCGGCGGCGCCCCGGGGCACGCTGCCGGCGCAGGTGACGGTGCGGGCGGCCGGGTCGGCGCCGAGCACGTGCCGCACCGCCGCGTCCCCGCGGCGCGCCACGGTCAGCGGCCGGGTCAGGGCGAACTCGACGAACGCCGCGGCGTCCTCCTCGATCCCCGCGGGGGCGCGGTGCCGCTCCAGGTACACGTCGAGGGCCGGCCGGTCGTCGAGGGTGTGGACGTCGTTGCCGGCGCTGCCGGTGACCACCATCGCGGCGCCGCTGTGCCGCCAGCCGTGCCGCACGGACAGCCCGATCGGGTCGTCGCTGCCGATGAGCGCGGCGACGACGGCGTCCTGCAGGATCTGTCCATCATGGAACTGGTATGACGTCTTCATCCGCATGTTGTCGCCGGCACCGCCACCGACGAGCGGTATCGTCGCACCGAGCACGCCGTAGGCGCCGCGGATCATCTCCTGCTGGTCGCCGGCGAGGGAGTCGGTGAGCATGACGGTGGCCCGGTAGCGGGTGTCCGGCACGGGTAACAGCCCGCGCGCGACGGTCTCGCCGACCTCGCGGGGACTGTCGTGCAGGCCCACGGCGTGCGTGGTGTGCACCTCGAACCGCCCGCCCAGGGCCACCGCGACCACGCCCCGGGCCAGCGCCGGGCCGGGCCCGATCTCGCCCGCGGTGGAGCAGCCGACCACCGGCACGTCCCCGGACACCGACCGCACGCCGGCCAGCAGGTCGGGCAGCTCGTAGTCGAACGAGGCGAAGACCATCAGCAGCTTGGGGTCGGCGAGCTGCAGCGCGTCGCGGGCGGCCGACGCGCCGGCGCGGCGGGCCGAGGCGTCCCACGAGTGCCCCACGCGCACGGCACGCTGCCGCGCGTCGTTGCGCCGGCCGCTGGCCGCGCGGGTACCCGTGACGGTGGTCACCACGGCGACAGCGTATCCCTACCCGCCGCGCTGGCCTACTCCGTGCGGGTCACGTCGCAGCCGCCAGGACTTCGCGCAGCTGCGGGTCGGTGAGGACCACCGGGTTGCCCTGGATGCTGCTTGCCTTCGCGGTCTTGGCGACCACCTCGTCGGCATGCTCCGGCCGTAGCCCGTACCCGCTCAGGCGGGGAACGCCCAGCTCGTGGACGGTCTCGCGCAACCAGTCCACCAGGTCCGCCACGGTGGCGCCGGGCCGTCCGGTCAGCAGCCGCGCGGCCTCCCGGTACCGCTCGGGCGCGGCGCCGGCCCGCACGTTGGCCTCCACGACGGGTACCAGCAGCGCCGCGCAGGCCACCCCGTGCGGCACGTCGAGCAGCCCGCCGACCACGCTGGCGAACCCGTGCACCGCGCCGAGCTTCGCATTCGCCAGCGCCATCCCGCTGAGCAGGGCACACAGCGCCATGTCCGTACGGGCGTCGAGGTCGGCACCGTCGGCGTGGGCCCGGCGCAGGGCGCGCCCCGCCCGGCGCAGCCCTTCCCGGGCCAGGGCGTCGGTGACCGGGTTGGCCCGCACCGACACGAACGGCTCCAGGCACTGGGTCAGCGCGTCGAGTCCGCTGGACGCCGTGGCGGCCGGCGGGCAGCCCACGGTGAGCACCGGATCCACCAGCGCCACGGCGGGAAGCAGCACCGGAGCGCGCAGGCTGACCTTGACCCCGGCCTCCGGCACGGCGAAGACGGCGTTGGTGGTGACCTCCGAGCCGGTGCCGGCGGTGGTGGGTACCGCGACGCACGGCAGGCCAGGCCGGGCCGGCGCGCGGGCGGGTCCGGATACCGGAAGATACTCAAGCGGGTCCCCGTCGTTGCGCAACAGCACCGCGACCGCCTTGGCGACGTCGATCGGGCTGCCCCCACCCACCGCGACCACCACGTCGGCGCCGTGCTCGCGGGCCGCGGACAGGGCCGAGCGCAGCACGTCGACGGTCGGCTCACCGGCGACCGCGACCACCGCGCGGTCCGGCGGCAGCAGGTCCGCGTACCGGTCGGGGTGCGCGCCGGTGCACACCAGCGGCCGGCGCCCGAGCCCGGCCAGCAGCGGCGCCAGCTCGGCTGCCGCCCGCCCGGCGCCGAACACGATCCGGCCCGCCGTGGCGAACTCGAACGGCATCAGGGCGTCCAGAACACCACGTCGTACTTCTCCGACGCACGCGGCTGCGCCATCATGTCGGCCACGGTGTCGCGCCACGTCGCGTAGTGCGCGGTCTCCTTGTGCGCCGCGGCGGCGTCGGCGTCGCGGTAGACCTCGACGAGCACGACGTGCGCCGGGTCGGCCTGGTCCTGGATGACGTCGAAGCGCTCGATGCCCGGTTCGCGCACCGAGTTCTTGGCGTTGTCGAGCGTGGCGGCGAGGAAGTCGGCGAGCCGGTCGGGCCGGACGCGGACGTGCACATGGACCACAAACATGCGCATCATCCTGCTACATCGGTAGATCGGCCGTTGACGCCCCCGACGCGGTGTCGAAGGATCAAACCAGACGCGTGTGAGGAGGCAGACCGGTGACAGCGAAGATCCTGATCCTGACGGGGGACGCGGCGGAGACGCTGGAAGTGATGTATCCGTACCAGCGCCTGCGCGAAGAGGGGTACGAGGTGCACATCGCGGCGCCGACGGCCAAGAAGCTCCAGTTCGTCGTGCACGACTTCGTCGACGGGTTCGACACCTACACCGAGAAGCCCGGGCACACCTGGCCGGCAGACGTAGCCTTCGCCGACGTCAACCCGGAGGACTACGTGGCGCTGGTGGTGCCCGGCGGGCGGGCGCCGGAGTACATCCGCAACGACCCCGACGCCAAGCGCATCGTCAAGCACTTCTTCGACCGGGACAAGCCGGTGGCCGACCTGTGCCACGGCCCGTTGGTGCTCGCCGCGGCGGGAGTGCTCCAGGGCCGGCGGACGAGCGCCTACCCGGCGCTGGAGCCCGACATGGTGGCGGCCGGGGCGCAGTTCGTCGACGGCGAGGCGGTCGTCGACGGCGTGGTGGTGTCCGGGCGGGCCTGGCCGGACCACCCGGCGTGGATGCGGGAGTTCATGAAGGTGCTGCTGGCCAAGGCGCCGGTGAGCTGATCCGCGGTCGGGTCCCGGCCGGTCGGTAGCATCGTCCGGATGGACCGACCGGCCGGGACCCTGCTCGCGATCAGCGACCTGCACGTGGCCTACCCGGAGAACCGGGAGTTCGTGTCCGGGCTGCGGCCGGAGTCCGAGGCCGACTGGTTGCTCGTGGCCGGCGACGTGGGCGAGCGCGTCGACGACGTGTCGTGGGTGCTGGGCCAGCTGGTCCGGCGGTTCGCGAAGGTCGTGTGGGTACCGGGCAACCACGAGCTGTGGACCACCGCGCGCGACCCGGTGGGGCTGCGCGGCGAGCCGCGCTACCGGTACCTGGTCGACGCGTGCCGCGACCTCGGCGTGGTCACGCCCGAGGACCCGTACCCGGTGTGGAGCGGCGCCGGCGGGCCGGTGACGGTCGCGCCGCTGTTCCTGTTGTACGACTACACGTTCCGCCCCGACGGGGTGGACCAGGGCACCGCGCTGGCCCGGGCGTACGAGGCGGGCATCGTGTGCCGGGACGAGGCGGTGCTGCACCCCGACCCGTACCCCAGCCGGGAGGCGTGGTGCCGGGCCCGGGTCGCGTCGACCGCCGCGCGCCTGACCGCGCTCGACCCGGCGGTGCGCACCGTGCTGGTCAACCACTTCCCGCTCGTGGAGGACCCGACGCGGGTGCTGCGCTACCCGGTGTTCGCGCAGTGGTGCGGCACCCGGCTGTCCGCCGACTGGCACGTGCGCTTCCGCGCCGCCGCGGTCGTCTACGGCCACCTGCACATCCCGCGCACCACGTGGCACGACGGGGTACCGCACCACGAGGTGTCGGTCGGGTACCCGCGCGAGTGGCGCCGGCGCGGCCCGCGCCCGCCCGGCCCCCGCCCGGTTCTGCCGAAAACGGCAGCTTAAAGCCACTACTGAACGGGTAGCATCGATCACTATCTGTCCCTTTCGCGGCGGAGGTGGTCGACATGGCGGTACGGGACAGCACCAGGCCGGGCGTGTTCGCCCTACGTGACGTCTCCTCCCTGGTGACCGAGACCCATGAGACGGGGCACGAGCTCAAGCGGGCGGTCAGCGCGACCCAGCTGACCGCCATGGGGGTCGGTGCCATCATCGGTACCGGCATCTTCGTGGTCATCGGCCAGGGCGCCGGCATCGCCGGCGCGGGCGTGCTGCTGTCGTTCATCCTCGCGGCGGTGGCGTGCGTGTTCTCCGCGCTGTCCTACGCGGAGCTGGCCTCGTCGATCCCGGTGTCCGGCAGCGCCTACACCTACGCCTACGCCACCCTCGGCGAGCTGGTCGCGTGGATCATCGGCTGGGACCTCATCCTGGAGTACGGCGTGTCCGTCGCGGCGGTCGCGGTCGGGTGGGGCGGCAACTTCAACGCGTTCCTCGACTCGGCGTTCGGCGTCAAGCTGCCTGACGCGATCGCCACGTCGCCGGAGACCGGTGGCGTGTTCAACCTGCCGGCGGTGGTGATCGTGTTGGTGATCACCTTCCTGCTGGTCCTCGGGATCCGGGAGAGCGCGCGGACCAACCTGGCCATGGTCGTGGTCAAGCTGGCCGTGCTGACGTTCTTCATCGTGATCGCCGCGGTCAACTTCAGTACCCGCAACTTCCACCCGTTCCTGCCCCACGGCGCCGGCAGCGTGACGACCGCCGCCGCGATCATCTTCTTCGCCTACATCGGCTTCGACGCCGTGTCGACTGGCAGCGAGGAGGCCCGCCGGCCCGAGCGGGACCTGCCGCTGGCCATCATCGGCTCGCTGGCCATCTGCACGGTGTACTACATCCTCACCGCGGCCGGGGCGATCGGCATCGCGTCGCCGGACACCCTGTCCAAGAGCGACGCCCCGCTGGCCGCGGCAATGCAGCAGGGCGCGGGCATCTCCTGGGCGGCCTGGATCCTGGCGCTCGGCGCGGTCATCGCGATCACCAGCGTCATCCTGGTCATCCTGTACGGCCAGACCCGCATCTTCTTCGCGATGTGCCGCGACGGGCTGCTGCCGCCGCGGCTGGCCAAGGTGCATCCGCGGTACGGCACGCCGGCCCGGCTGACCGTCGGGCTGGGGCTGTTGATCGCGGTGCTCGCCGCGCTGATCCCGCTCGGCCAGATCGTGGAGCTGGTCAACATCGGTACGCTCTTCGCGTTCATCCTGGTCAACCTCGGCGTGATCATCTTGCGCCGGACCCGGCCGGACATGCCGCGCCCGTACCGCGTCCCGCTCTCGCCGGTGTTCCCGCTGCTCGGCGTCCTGTTCGCGATCTACCTCATGAAGGACCTGCCGTGGCTGACCTGGGTCCGGTTCGCCGCCTGGCTGGCGATCGGGCTGCTCATCTACGGGCTCTACGGGTACCGGCACTCGCGGTTGCGCCACGCCGAGCCCGATGCGCCCCTGCTCCCGGCGGTGCCGCCCGCCGACGTCGCCGACCGGGGTGAGGCGACCCCGCCGGCCGCACCGGAAGGGCGGGGTTCCGATGGCTGAGCACGAGGGCGAACCCGGACCGGTGGTCATCGGGTTCGACGGCAGCGCGGCGGGTGCGGACGCGCTCACTCTCGGCACCTGGTTCGCCGGCGCGCTCGGGGTGAACGCGGTCGTGGCCGTGGTCCACCCGGGGCCGGCGACCATCAGTCCCGCCCGGGTCGACGCCGAGTGGGTCGCCGACCGGCACCGGCTGGCCGAGGAGATCCTCGACGAGGCGCGCGAGCTGCTGGGCGGTACCGACGTCGTGATCGGGTACCGCGCCGTGGCCTCGCCGTCGGCCGCCCACGGGCTGCACGACCTCGTCGAGGAGCTGGACGCGTCGATCGTCGTGGTCGGCTCGCGCAGCACCGGGGAGCAGGAGCGGCTGTTCGCCGGCAGCACCGCCGACCGGCTGCTGTCCGGCAGCACCTGCCCGGTCGCGGTGGCGCCGTCGGGGATACGCGGCCGCGAGCTGGCGCCGCTGGGCACGGTCGGCGTGGCCTACATCGACGCCGCCGAGGCGCGGGGCGCGCTGGCGTTCGCCGTGACGCTGGCCCGGCGGGCCGGGGCACGGCTGCGGGCGTACACCGTCGTGCCGGGCGAGGCCGAGGTGATGCCGATGCTCATCGGGTCGGAGCCGGAGCAGGCCTACGTCGAGATGGCGCGGGAGAGCTACGGCGCGCTCGACGCGGCGCTGGCGGCGCTGCCGCCCGAGCTGGGCGCGACCGGGGAGGTACTCACCGGGGACACCGTGGACACCCTGGCCGAGCTCGGCCCACCCGAGGTCGACGTGCTGGTGTGCGGCTCGCGGGGGTACGGGCCGGCCCGGCGCGTGCTGCTCGGCGGGGTCTCCGCGCGGCTGGTCCGCCAGGCCCGCGGCCCGGTCATCGTGGTTCCACGGGAGGACTGAGGTTCTTCGTCGCCTCGCGCACCGACAGCGGGGACAGCACGGCGGCGTGCGCGGTGACGAACCCGCGCACCGCCGCCGGGTCGGTCCACGCGTACTGGCGCAGCGCCCAGCCGATCGCCTTGCGGATGAAGAAGTCCCGGTGGTCGGCCCGGGCCAGGCAGTACCGGAAGAGCCGCCCGGCGTCGGTGCGCTCCTTGTAGGTCAGCTGGTGCAGCAGCGCGGTCCGGGCCAGCCACAGGTTCTCGTCCCGCAGCCAGGTGTCCATTGTGGACACCGCCGCCGGGTGGCGCGCCACGATGGCGCCGACCACCTGGCTGGCCAGCGCGTCCACCGTGTCCCACCAGGACTTCGTGATGATCAGCTGGTGCGCGGTGGGCAGGAACTCCGGCGACAGCGCCCGGGCCTGGCCGACCAGCAGGTCGCACGCGAAGTACTGGTACTCCCGCTCGGGCAGGTCCCAGCTCGCCAGGGCCACGTCGCGCAGGTCGTCCGCGGTGGGCCGGGGCAGCCCCGCGAGCACCTCGCGGGACAGCGCGCGGCGGCGCGGGGTCGGGATGCCCAGGTACGGGAACTGGTCGCGCATGTACGCGCGCATCGGCGCCGCCTTCGCCGGGTCGGCGGCCGCGCCGTACGTCGCCACCAGGCGCGCCATGATGCCGGCCGCCGTCGCAGTCGCCTCCACCGGGCCGATCGTACGGGCCGCCGGTCAGCGGTCGTCCGGACCGTCCGACGGTGCGAGACTGAACCTGTGTACGACTACGACCTCCTCGTGCTCGGCTCCGGTCCCGGCGGGCAGAAGGCCGCGATCGCCGCGGCCAAGCTCGACCGGCGGGTCGCGATCGTCGAGCGGCGCCACATGATCGGCGGGGTGTGCATCAATACCGGCACAATCCCGTCCAAGACGCTGCGCGAGGCGGTGCTCTACCTGACCGGGCTCAACCAGCGGGAAATGTACGGCCAGAGCTACCGGGTCAAGGACGACATCACCGTCGCCGACCTCACCTCGCGCACCCAGCACGTGGTCGGCCGGGAGGTCGACGTGATCCGCAGCCAGCTCGCCCGCAACCGGGTCCGGCTGCTGAACGGCACCGCCCGGTTCCAGGACCCGCACACGATCGTGATCGACGACGGCACGGGGCACGAGAGCCTGGTCAGCGCGGAGAAAGTGATCATCGCGGTGGGCACCCGCCCGGCCCGGCCGGACACCGTCGACTTCGATGAGCAGACCATCATCGACTCCGACGGGATCCTGGCGCTGGACCGGGTGCCGCAGTCGCTGGTGGTGGTCGGCGCCGGCGTGATCGGCATCGAGTACGCCTCGATGTTCGCCGCGCTCGGCGCGAAGGTGACCGTGGTCGAGCGGCGCGAACGGATGCTGGAGTTCTGTGACCTGGAGATCGTCGAGGCCCTCAAGTACCACCTGCGGGACCTGGCCGTGACGTTTCGCTTCGGGGAGGCGGTAGCCGCGGTCCAGCGCCACCCGCGCGGGGCGATCGCGGTTCTGGAGAGCGGCAAGCGCATCCCCGCCGACACCGTGATGTACTCGGCCGGCCGGCAGGGCACCGCCGACCGGCTCGACGTCGACAAGGCCGGGCTGTCCGCCGACGCGCGCGGCCGGATCGCGGTCAACGAGCACTTCCAGACGGAGGTACCGCACATCTACGCGGTGGGCGACGTGATCGGGTTCCCGGCCCTGGCCTCGACCTCCATGGAGCAGGGCCGGCTGGCCGCGCACCACGCCTGCGACGATCCGGCGCACGACGTGAACCGGCTCCAGCCCATCGGCATCTACTCGATCCCGGAGATCAGCTTCGTCGGGCAGACCGAGGACGAGCTGACCGAGAACCGTACCCCCTTCGAGGTCGGCATCGCCCGCTACCGGGAGCTGGCCCGGGGCCAGATCATCGGCGACATGTACGGGATGCTCAAGCTGCTCGTCTCCCCCGAGGACCGGCGGCTCCTGGGGGTGCACGTGTTCGGCACCGGCGCCACCGAGATCGTCCACATCGGACAGGCGGTGATGGGCTGCGGGGGTACCGTCGACTACCTGGTCGACACGGTGTTCAACTACCCCACGCTGGCCGAGTCGTACAAGGTGGCGGCGCTCGACGCGATGAACAAGATGCGCCACGTGTTGAGGCTGACCATCTAGGCGCCAAGGAAGTGGCCGAAGTACGAGGGGTCCCGGTGCCCACCCGCGTCTTCGTGCCACTGCATGACAACGTCGTGCGCAGTAGTGGGGTGCGGTCTGGCGCGCGGCCGGAAAGGCCGGCCAGCTAGCCAGGATCGAGACAGGTCAGCGGCAGCTGCAGAGCCGACGGGCCAGACGTTGGTATCAGCGGGCGGGCCTGCGGTACCGGTCGTCGACAGCGGCGGCCGCCTGCCGCACCCGCGCCAGGTCGACGCCGTAGGCCCGCAGCACCCGGCCCGCCGCACCGCCACCCTCGGCGACGAGGCCGAGCAGCAGGTCATCGGTGCCGACGAGGGGATGGCCGAGCCGTTGTGACTCCTGTACCGCCAGGTCGAGCACCGTGCGCGCGGCCGGGATGAGGGGAAGATGACCGGTAGGCCGACGCCGCCTGGTGCGGCCCATGACCCGGTCGACCTCGCCGGCCAGGGTATCCGGCGCCACCCCAAGCTCGGCAAGCAGGTCGGCCGCGGGTCCCTCGTACCGCAGGAGCGCGCGCAGCAGATGCTCGGTTCCGATCCCCGCGTGTCCGCGTCCCCGAGCCTCCTCCTGCGCCGTCACGATCACCCGACGGGTCAGCATGTGGAAACTGTCGAACACCGGCCCGGCATAGGATGGCCGTCCGCTTCCAGTCATCGACGACGCAGCCGGGGCTACCGGGCCTGCGCCCAGACCGGACCGGTTCGTCCGAATGGTCGCGCCTTGAGATCATTCCTGCGTATCCAGGGTGGCGGCGGAGCGCGTCGGCAGGCTTTGCCGCATTGCCGGCGCGGATGGGGTGGAACAATGTCGTACATCGCGAGTCCAACCCCACCGGGCAACGCGCCACCGCCGTCATCGCACGCGCTGGCAAGGGTGTACCCACCGTCAACGTCGAACGACCAGACCCCCTCGTGCCCCGCGACTGAACGCGACTCTCGGCTTTCCTCGACGGGTTGGCACCCCTCCGCCTTTCTCGTCCACCCAACCGGCACGATCTTCCTGACCTTCAATGACCGACCCGCGCTGTACAACCAACGGGTCAAGGGGGAGGTGACGACGCCAGCCGAGCTCGCGTTCGACCCGGTGACCCGAGTTCGATGGTGGACGCGCCAGGAGCGTCAACTGTTCCCAGGTGGTGTTGGGGCACCACGCTGCCCAGAGGTGGCGGTTACGCGGAGAAAGCGATCCGGACGTCCGGGGTGGCGTCCGGGTCGGTGAAGGCCAGCATTCGCGCGCCCTCCTCCGTCACCGCGACACTGTCCGATGTGGACAGCGCGGGGTACGGCCGCACGGTCAGCGTGGCCCGCTCCGGCGCGCGGGTGATCGCCCACGTCGCCCGGAACACCCCGTCGACGAGGACCGTGCCGAAGCTCGCCCCGTTGCCCGGCGGCAGCGGTACCGGACGCCGGTCGGGGTTGACCCGGGTCCGGTCGGCGTGGGACAGCAGCAGGTTGTCGTACTCGGGCAGGAACCGCACGGGTGCCGGGGTGTCCGGGTCGGGCCGCGGGGCGTCGGGCAGGTCGAACAGCTCGGCGCCGGCCTCGTCGCGGAACGTGCGCAGCCGCGGGCGCAGCCGCTCGACGACCTCCCGCAGCCGGGTCAACCCGGACCACGCCTGCACGTCCCTGACCGTGGCCGGCCCGAACGCGCCCAGGTAGCGCAGTACCACCGGGTCCGGCGCGGGATCGGCGTCGACCGGGCGGCCCAGCCAGCTCTCCAGCGGCGCCAGTGCGGCCGGTCCGGTCGTGCCCCACACCCCCCGCGGCGGTACCTGCACCACGGGTAGCAGCAGGCTCACCGCGTACGCCAGCGACGCCGGGTCCCGGCCGGGGAACCGCCCGGCGAGCAGCCGGCCCAGCTCGGCCCGGGTGCGCGGGGCCTCGTCCAGCAGGTCCCGGGCCGCGGCGAGCAGCGCCTCCCGGTCCAGCCCCGCGAGGTCGCGCCCGAACGCCTGCGCGAAGGTACGCGCATGTGCCGGCCGCACCAGTGGCCGCAACGCCAGCGCGTCCCGTGCGGTGACCAGGTGCACGGTGGCGCGCATGAGCGGCGCCCGGACCGCCCGCCGCGACACGATCAGCCCGGCCAGCCCGTCGGCGCGGAAGTCGCGCAGCCGGCTCCACAGGCCGACGTACGGCGCGAGCGGCGCCTGCGCCTGCATGCCGACGAGGTGCTCGACGGCGTCGCGCACGGAATTGGCGGCGCGGCGCAGGAGGAGCTGACGGTCCAGCGTCGCCCGGTTGAGCGCCCGGGGACCGAGCGTCGGCGCCTGCGTGGTCATGCCGTCGCATGCTACGCCGCATCAGTTTGCTGTTGCACATCAGTTGCAGATAGGCCAGGGTGGGGGATGGCCGGGTGTCACGCCGTCCGGCCCGCGGCACACGGATGGTTGACCAGACCCGTGAAGGAGGCGAGACGCGGCAATGCCGGTAGATGTCACCCGCCGGCCGGACTCCTACCTGGAAACCGCGCTGCGCGGTATCGACCAGGCCGAGGAGTACGTCACCGGAATCTGCTTCAAGACCGGTCCACCCCGACTGCTCGGCATCGAACTGGAATGGACCGTGCACCACCTCGACGACCCGACCCGACCCCTGGACCCCGGCCACCTGGCCCGCGCGCTGCACCCGCACACACCGTCCACATTGGACCCGCAAGCCGACCCCCCGCCCTTGCCCGGTGGCAACGTCCTCACTGTTGAGCCCGGCGGACAGGTCGAGATCTCCAGCCAACCCCATGCCTGCCTCGCGATGCTGCATGCCGAGGTCGGCGCGGACGTCCGGTACCTGACCGGGCTGCTCGCCCGGGCCGGACTGGCGTTGGGGGAGCGCGGCACCGACCCGTACCGCCCGCCGCGGCGCCTGCTGCGCACCCCGCGCTACGACGCGATGGCGGAGGCCTTCGCCGCCTACGGACCGCACGGGCGCACCATGATGTGCAGCACCGCCGCGGTGCAGGTGTGCCTCGACGCGGGCATCCCCGCGCGGGTACCGGCCCGGTGGGCCGCGCTGCACGCGCTCGGGCCGGTGCTGCTGGCCCTGTTCGCCAACTCCGACCGGTGCGCCGGGCGGCCCACCGGGTGGGCGTCCGGCCGGATGCGGGCCTGGCTCGGGATGGACCCGGCCCGCACCGCGCCGGTACCCGCCGGTGACGACCCGGCGCGCGACTGGGCCCGCTACGCGCTGCGGGCCCCGGTGCTGTGCGTGCGCCGCGCCGGCCGGTCCTGGCGCTGCCCGCGGCCGACCAGCTTCGCCGACTGGATCGGCGGCGCGTTCGGCCCGCCACCGACGCGGGCCGACCTGGACTACCACCTGAGCACCCTGTTCCCGCCGGTGCGCCCGCGCGGGTACGTCGAGGTGCGCTACCTGGACCAGCAACCGCCGGGGCGGTGGCACCACCCGGTCGCCGTCCTGGCCGCGCTGTTCGCCGACGGGGCCACGGTCGACCGGGTCCGCGACGCGTGCGCACCGGTCGACGGCCGGTGGACCGAGGCCGCCCGGCACGGGCTGGGGTACCGGCCGGTCGCCGACGCGGCCCGTGCGGTCGTCGCGCTGGCCGCCGAGGGCATGGCCCGGACCGGCCTGCCGCAACCTATCCGTGACGAGGTGACCGAGTCGGTGCAGCGCCGGCTGGCGGAGGGAGGCCCCCGATGAGCGAGACCACGACCACCGAGACTCTGCGCGCGCGCATCGCCGCGGAGCTGGACCGCACCCGCGGCCGCACCACCACGCTGACCGACGCGGTCGACGGCGCCGACCTGGTCCGGCAGCACTCGCCGCTGATGTCCCCGCTGGTGTGGGACCTGGCCCATGTCGGCAACCAGGAGGAGCTGTGGCTCGTCCGCGACGTCGGCGGGCGGGCGCCGGTGCGCTGCGACATCGACCATCTCTACGACGCGTTCCAGAACCCGCGCAAGGACCGGCCGGGCCTGCCGTTGCTGTCGCCCGACGAGGCGCGGGCCTACAACCGTACGGTCCGCGACAAGGTGCTCGACATCCTCGACCGCACCGCCCTGGAGGGGCGGCCCCTGGTCGCCGACGGGTTCGCCTTCGGCATGATCGTGCAGCACGAGCAGCAGCACGACGAGACGATGCTCGCCACCCACCAGTTGCGGGCCGGACCCGCGGTGCTGTCCGCGCCACCTCCGCCGCCGTCGCGGGTCGCGGCGGGCGGCGAGGTGCTGGTCCCGGGCGGCCGGTTCAGCATGGGTACTTCGGTCGAGCCGTGGGCGCTGGACAACGAGCGTCCCGCGCACGACGTGGACGTGCCGGCGTTCGTCATCGACGCCGCGCCGGTGACCAACGGGCAGTACGCCCGGTTCATCGCCGACGGCGGGTACGACCGGCCGGAGTGGTGGACCGCGGAGGGCTGGGCGCACCGCGTCGAAGCCGGTCTCGTCGCGCCGATGCACTGGACGCGCGACGGCGACGGCTGGGTCCGGCACCGCTTCGGGCACGTCGAGCCGGTGCCGCCCGACGAGCCCGTGGTGCACGTCTGCTTCCACGAGGCGCGGGCCTACGCCGCGTGGGCCGGCAAGCGGCTGCCCACCGAGGCGGAGTGGGAGAAGGCGGCCCGGTACGACCCGGCGACGGGCCGGTCCCGCCGGTACCCCTGGGGTGACGAGGATCCGCTGCCGCAGCACGCCAACCTCGGCCAGCGGCACCTGAGCCCGGCCCCGGTCGGCGCCTACCCCGACGGTGCCTCGCCGCTGGGCGTGCACCAGCTCATCGGGGACGTGTGGGAGTGGGTGGACACCGACTTCCACGGGTACCCGGGCTTCGTCGCCTTCCCGTACCGGGAGTACTCGGAGGTGTTCTTCGGCCCCCGGTACAAGATGCTGCGCGGTGGTTCGTTCGGCACCGACCCGGCCGCCTGCCGGGGTACCTTCCGCAACTGGGACTACCCGATCCGCCGGCAGATCTTCAGCGGCTTCCGCTGCTGTAGAACGCTGACCGGCTGGTCCGGCCCAAGTGCCGGCCCACGACGCGACCCCCGTCCGGAAGAGCTCGCCTGACGATGTGCCGCCATCTGGGCTACCTGGGACCGCCCATCCCGCTCTCCACCGTGCTCTTCGACCCGCCGCACAGCCTTTCGCGCCAGTCCTGGGCGCCGAAGGACATGCGCCAGGGCGGCACCATCAACGCCGACGGCTTCGGCATCGGCTGGTACGTCGGGCCCGGCACGGCGGTGCGCTACCGCCGCGAGCGTCCACTGTGGACCGATCCGGACCTGCCGGCGCTGGCGCGCGCCACGGTGGCCCGGGTGATCCTCGCCGCGGTCCGCTCCGCCACCATCGGCATGCCGGTCACCGAGACGGCCGCGCCGCCGTTCTCCGACGGGCGCTTCCTGTTCAGCCACAACGGGGTGGTGGCTGGCTGGCCGGACAGCGTGGCGCCGCTGGCCGCCCGGCTGCCCATCCGGGACCTGCTGACGTTGGACGCGCCGACCGACGCCGCGCTGCTGTGGGCGCTGGTGCGTCACCGGCTGCGCGACGGCGCCGAACCCGCCAAGGCCGTCCTGGACACCGTGCGCGACGTGGCCGCCACCGCACCTGGATCGCGGCTGAACCTGCTGCTGACCGACGGTGCCGGGTTCGTGGCCACCACCCTGGGACACGCGCTCTCGGTCCGGCGGCGGCCGGGCGAGGTGCTGCTGAGCTCCGAACCGCTCGACGACGACCCCGCGTGGCAGCCGGTACCGGACGCCCGGCTCGTCGTCGCCACACCGTCCACTGTGGACATATCCCCGTTGTCTGACGAAATGGGAGCCTCGTGACCGAGCCGACGCTGGACAGTTACCTCGACGAGCACGACCTGGCCCGGAGCCTGCGCGACGACGTCCGGGGCGGGCTGACCGCCGACCCGAAGTGGTTGCCGCCCAAGTGGTTCTACGACGCCCGGGGCAGCGCGCTGTTCGAGGAGATCACCGAGCTGCCCGAGTACTACCCGACCCGCGCCGAGCGTGCGGTGCTGCGCGCCCGGGCCGGGGACATCGCCCGCATCACCAACGCCAAGACCCTGATCGAGCTGGGCTCCGGCTCGTCGGAGAAGACCCGGCTGCTGCTCGACGCGCTGCGCGCGCACGGGACGCTGGGCGCCTTCGTCCCGCTGGACGTCTCCGGCACCGCGCTGCGCGACGCGCTGGCCGGCATCGCGGCCGACTACCCGGGCCTGGACGTGCACGGTATCGTCGGCGACTTCACCCGCCACCTGGGCCACCTGCCGGGCGGCGGCACCCGGCTGGTCGCGTTCCTCGGCGGTACCATCGGCAACCTGCTGCCGGCCGAGCGTGCCGCGTTCCTCGCCGAGCTGCGCGCCGCGCTGGAGCCGGGGGACTGGCTGCTGCTCGGCACCGACCTGGTCAAGGACCCGGCCGTCCTGGTCGCCGCGTACGACGACGCGGCCGGGGTCACCGCCGAGTTCAACCGCAACGTGCTGCGCGTGCTCAACCGCGAGCTGGGTGCCGACTTCGACCTCGACGCGTTCGCCCACGTCGCGCTCTGGGACCCGGTCGCCGAGTGGATCGAGATGCGGCTGCGGGCGACGCGGGCGGTGCGGGTCCGGGTACCGGCCGTCGGCCTCACCGTCGACTTCGCCGCGGGCGAGGAGCTGCGTACCGAGATCTCCGCGAAGTTCCGCCGCGCCGGCGTCGACCAGGAGCTCGCCGCGGCCGGGTTCGCCCCCCGGCGCTGGTGGACCGACCCGGCCGGGCGGTTCGCGCAGTCCCTCGCCGAGGCGGTCCCGCCGGGGTGACGCACCCGCACCCGGGAGGTGGTCTGGCATGGTTGAGCGATGAACGAGGAGGTCGCGGGCGGCGCCCGGCAGGCCGACCCGGCCGGGCTCATGGAAGGCGCGGGGAAGGTGCACCGGCACGTCAAGCTGCGCGACCGCGCCGACCTGGACCGGCCCGAGCTGCGCGACCTGATGGCCGCCGCGCTGGCCCGGGTCGGCTGAACCGGAGGTACCGGATGGAAGAGCTGCGCCTCGGTCCGCTGCCGCTCGCGGTGAGCGACCACGGCGGCGACGGGCGCCCGGTGGTGCTGTTACCCGGCGGCGGCCGCACCCGGCGCGACTGGGACGCGTTCGCCGGGCTGCTGCGCGACGCCGGGTACCACCCGGTCGCCGTGGACCTGCGCGGCCAGGGTAGGTCCGGGGTCGCGCCGTGGTCCTGGCCCGGCGCGCTGTCCGACGTGGCGACCGTCGTGGACACGCTGGGCCTGGACCGCCCGGCGGTGGTCGGGCACTCGCTCGGCGGCATGGTCGCCGCGTTGTGGGCGGCCCGGCACCCCGAGTGCCCGCTCGCCGTCAACGTCGACGGGCACGGCAACCCGACCCGGCCCGACCAGTTCGCCGGATCGGACGACCCGGCGCACCGGAGCCTGCTCACCTTCATCGGCAACGCCGTCGAGGAGCTGCCCGAGCCGCTGGCCCAGATGATGGGCGAGGTCGACGCGCTGGACCTCTTCACTGTCTACCGCGCCACCCGCGCCCCGCTGCTCGTGGTGTGCGCGGTGGCCGACGGCTCCGGCGGGTTCCTCCCCGAGCACCTGGCGGCCGCCTGGGCGGACTACCACGCCTGGGTGTGGCGGGAGCTGGCCACGCTGGCGGCGCAGGTACCGCTCGTCTCGGTCGTCTCGCTGCCGACCGGGCACGACGTCCACCGGCAGGACCCCGCGGCCCTGCTGCGCCTGGTGACCGACCGGCTGACCGCGGCGGCGTAGTCGAGACGGCGCCGCCCGGACCACGGGATCCGGGCGGCGCCTTGCGGGACAGCGATAAGGCTCAGGTGTGCGCCGCCGAGTTGGCCGACAACGTCACGCTGGCCAGCATGTTGGCCTTCGCCGCCGTCTCCACCTGGGCGACCGTCGAGCTCTGGCTCAACCCGGGCAGCGTGGCCATCTTCAGGGCGTAGAGGGTGAACTCGTACTTGTGCCTGTTCCCGCCGGGGCAGGGCCCGAAGTACTGCAGGGTCTGGTTGCCCGACCCCAGGGCCTTCTGCTTGGCCGGCGCCTGGTTCGGCACGCTGAAGCCGAGCCCGAGACCCTCCGGGAGCGCGGTCGTCGAGGAGGCGATGTCCCAGATGGCCCAGTGCTTGTTGCCGTTGCCGGTGTCCACCAGGATGATCGCGTAGCTCTTCGGCGCGTTGGTGCCCGCTCCCCAGGACAGCGGCGGCGAGATGTCGTTACCCGCCTTGCCGTCCTGCTGGCAGGTGTACTTCGTCGGGATGTTGCCGCCCTCGGCGAACGCGGAGCTGGTCAGCTTGAACGACGGGTTGGTGCCGCCGGCGAACTTCAGTCGCACGATCACGTTGTCGATCGTGTTGGGGGACCCGCCGGTCTTGTCGTTGTTCGTGGAGGTCAGCCACAGCCCGCCGTCGGGAGTCTTGATGACCGTGCGCAGCCGGCCCCACCGGCCGTTGAAGAACGCCCGCGGGGTGTCGGTACCGGTGCCCGCCGCGTTGATGTTCATCACCCAGAGCCGGGAACCGCGCACCGCCGCCATGTACAGCGTGTCGCCCACGATCTCCAGGCCGCTCGGCGAGGCCGCCGCGACGTCCCAGGTCCGGATCGGGTTGGTGAACTTCGTGTTGTTGCACGGGCCTTCGCAGTCCGGCCAGCCATAGTTCTTGCCGGGCTTGATGAGGTTCAGCTCGTCGAGGTTGCCCTCACCGAACTCCGACTCCCACAGCTGCCCCCGCGAGTCCCACGCGATGCCCTGGACGTTGCGGTGGCCGTAGCTGTAGACGCGGGTACCGAACGGGTTGCCCGGGGCGGCCTTGCCGTCCTTGTCCACCCGCAGGATCTTGCCGTTGAGCGAGGTGAGGTTCTGCGCGTTGGAGCCGTTCTTGGCGTCGCCGGTGGTGACGTAGAGGAACCCGTCGGGCCCGAACCGCAGCCGGCCGCCGTTGTGGAACTGGTTCTTCGCGATGCCGGTGATGATCGCCGTCTGGTTGCCCAGCACCCCGTTGACGAAGGTGAACCGGTCGACCCGGTTGTCGGAGCCGGCGGTGTGGAAGATGAACACGAAGTGGTCGGTGCTGAAGGTCGGGGAGATCGCGAGGCCGAGCACGCCGCCCTCACCGTTGGTGCTGGCCGCGCCGGGTACCTTGCCGATGACCTTCTTCTGCCCGTCCAGGGTCACCTGGACCACCTCGAACCGGTCCCGCTCGGTGACCAGCGCCGTGTTGTCGGGCAGGAAGTCGATGCCCCAGGGCAGGTCGAGCAGGGTGACCTGCCGGTCGAAGACCGGGTCGCCGCCACCGCCGCCGCCACCCGTGGTCTTCACGGTGATCGGCGCGCTCGCGCCCGAGACGTTGCCGTTGACGTCCTTGGCCTTGACCGTGTACGTGAACGAGGTGTTCGGGGTGAGCGGGCTGTCCGTCGCGGTGGTGTCCGGTACGGACTGGACCAGCGTGCCGTTGCGGAACACGTCGTAGCCGGCCACGCCGGTGTCGTCGGTCGACGGGTTCCACACCAGCGTGATGCTCTGCGCGGTGATCGTGGTCGCGTGCACGTTCACCGGGACGCTGGGCGGCGTCGTGTCGTCGGACTTCGGCGTGTGGATGTTGAGGGCGTTGCTGGACTGCGACGGGTTGCCGGCCGCGTCGCGGGCCAGGACGGTCAGGCTGTAGTCGGTGTTGGGGGTGAGGTTGGTCAGCGACGTGGCGAGCTGGTTGCCGCCCACCGTCTTGATCTTCGTACCGCCGTTGTAGACCTCGTAGAGCTGGACGCCCACGTTGTCCGTGGCGGCGTCCCACGCCACGTCGATCTGCGTCGGCGTGGCGGCGCCGACCTGGCGGAAGTTCGCCGGTACCGTCGGCGGCTGCCGGTCCACCGGACCGCCGTTGGTGCCGTACACCTCGAACTCGAACAGCGAGTAGCCGTAGGGCGAACCCCGCCTGGTGCCGAACATCCGCACGTACCGGCCGTTGGTGTCCAGCGCCAGGTCGTCGACCCCGCCGTTGCCGGTCGTGGTGGTAAAGGCGTCCATCCAGTTCGTGTCGTCCTCGGAGACCTGGATCTGGTACGCCTTGCCGAACGCGGCCTCCCAGCGCAGCACCACCCGGCTGAGGTGGAACGAGGCGCCGAGGTCGATGCGGATCCACTGCGGGTCCTTGCCTTCGAGGCTGCCCCAGCGGGTGCTCGTGTTACCGTCGACCGCCTTAGGCCCGGTGAGCGTGGTGTTCTCGTTGGAGCTGGTCTTGACCGGCTTGTTCTGCGAGATGAGCGGGTCGGCGGCCGCCGCGGTAGCGGTCAGCGCCACGCCGCCCACGCCCAGGACGAGCGCGCCGGCGGCGACGACCGTCCAGAGCGACCGGGGTATCCGGGCCATTCGTTGTCCTTCCGGGGACGGGCCGGTGGGCCCGGCGGGGGCCACGGCGGCAAACTGATAGGAAGCCTCCCTTACTAATGTCCGTCGATGTTAGCGACGCCGTGAATCTCGAGTCAACGAAACCGCCAGCGGGGTTTCCGCGACGCGGAGTCGGACTTCGTCGAGCCGTCAGGGACCCGGACCGGCCGCGGGGCCCCCGCGCCCGTCCGCGCCGCGACGCATACTGGTCGGGGCCGGTGGGACGGAAGGGGACGCGGGTGCCCGGGGATGACGGGGAGCGCGGGGGTGTCGCGGTGCGGCCGATGGGTACCGCCGACGCGCCCGCGGTGCTGGCGATCTACCAGGCCGGGCTGGACGGCGGGCTGGCCAGCTTCGAGACGCGGGCACCGGCGTGGCTGGCGTTCGACGCCGCTCGGCTGCCCGGGCACCGGTTCGTGGCGGTGGAACCCGCCGGGCGGGTACTGGGCTGGGTGGCGGTCTCCCCGGTCTCGGCCCGCCCGGTGTACGCCGGCGTCGTCGAGCACAGCGTCTACGTCGACCCCTCGGCCCAGGGCCGGGGCGTGGGCCGGGCCCTGCTGGCCGCGCTGATCGCCTCCACCGAGTCGGCCGGCATCTGGACCATCCAGTCGGGCGTGTTCCCGGAGAATGCGGCGAGCATCCACCTGCACGAGCGGGCCGGGTTCCGGGTGGTGGGAGTACGCGAGCGGATCGGCCGGCACCACGGGCGCTGGCGCGACGTGGTGCTGCTCGAGCGGCGCAGCCCCACCGTCACATAACGGGCGCCACCGGGCGGGGTGGCGTGTTGTTGCGTTCTCAAGTACGGTGGGTCGGACAGGGGCCGGCCGCCTTCCCCCGTGGGTGGTCGGCCCCTGATCGTCGTCCCCGCCGGTTGACCCGTCCCCGCGGTCGAGCTGCGCGCCCGGCTGGCCGAGCTTCCTGCCGCCTGACGGAAAGCCAAAGACTTCGACATATCGACATGTCTTGACCTCTTAGCCCGGCCGACCATACCTTGGCCGTGAATCGGGCGTTCGCGGTTCCCGCCTCCGCTGCCCGTGCGACGTCCCCGCATCCGCCGCACGAACCCAAGCGAAGGAGGACCTGTGCGCACACCCCGCAGGCTCATCTCACTGCTCGGCGCGACCGGCCTGACCCTGGCCGGTACCGTCGTCGGCCTCGCCGTGCTCACCGCACCGCCCGCCGCGGCACTGGACAACGGCCTCGCGCTCACCCCGCCGATGGGCTTCAACAACTGGAACTCCACGCAGTGCCGGGCGGAGTTCAACGAGTCCATGGTCCGGGGCATCGCCGACATCTTCGTCTCGTCGGGGCTCAAGGCCGCCGGGTACCAGTACGTCAACCTGGATGACTGCTGGGCCGAGACCACGCGCGACGGGAGCGGCCGCCTGGTACCCAGCAAGGTCCGGTTCCCGCACGGCATCAAGGCGCTCGCCGACTACGTGCACGGCAAGGGTCTCAAGCTCGGCATCTACACCAGTGCCGGGACGCACACCTGCAACAAGCTCGGGTTCCCGGGCGGGTTGAACCACGAGCAGACCGACGCCAACACGTTCGCGTCGTGGGGCGTGGACTACCTGAAGTACGACAACTGCAACAACCAGAACGTGGACGCGGTGCAGCGGTACACGAAGATGCGCGACGCGCTGAAGAGGACCGGCCGCCCGATCGTGTACAGCATCTGCGAGTGGGGCAAGAACAAGCCGTGGAACTGGGCGCCCAGCGTGGGCAACCTGTGGCGGACCACCGGTGACATCAGCGCGAACTGGGCGTCGATGATCTCCAAGGCGCACAGCAACCAGACGCACGCGAACGCGGCGGGTCCCGGGCACTGGAACGACCCGGACATGCTCGAGGCCGGCAACGGGAGCTTGACCGCGACCGAGAACCGTACCCACGTCAGCCTGTGGGCCGAGATGGCCGCGCCGCTGCTGATCGGTACCGACCTGCGCAAGGCCAGCGCGGCGACGTTCGCGATCCTGGGCAACACCGACGTGATCGCGATCGACCAGGACGCGCTCGGCAAGCAGGGCACCGTGGTCTCGTCCTCGGGCGGTCTGGTCGTCTACACCAAGCAACTGGCCAACGGCGACCGGGCGGTGCTGCTGCTCAACGAGACCGGCGGCACCGCGACGGTGGGCACCACGGCGGCGAAGGTGGGCATGAAGAGCGCAGCGTCGTACTCGCTCAAGGACCTGTGGAGCAAGGCCACCCGGACGACGACCGGCGCGATCAGCGCCTCGGTGCCGTCGCACGGCGTCGTGTTCTACCGGGTCTCCGCCCGCTGACGCGGACATGCGAAGGGCCGACCGGCAACCGCCGGTCGGCCCTTCGTCGTGCGGGGCGGGGTCAGCCGCCGGTGCGCATGAGCTGCTCGTTCATGATCAGGAAGGCGCCGAGCCCCCCTGTACCCCTTGCAGCGGCAGGGGGTAGTCCGGTACGCCGGGACCGTCGAGGCCTAGGTGGCTGGTGTGATTCGGGCGCTCCGGGGGCCGTCGGTCCGGATGGTGGCGCGGGTGGGTGCGACGGCGGCCTCAGCGATGCGGTGAGCGCTGTTTCGCCTGCCGGGTTTGATGTTCGGCCGGGTTGGTGAT